>ENA-UOJO01000369-UOJO01000369.1-human-gut-metagenome-genome-assembly--contig:-P57-NODE-369-length-72665-cov-5.825423_pt1 | contig 72665 bp, 64 predicted proteins | sample MGYA00242351_ERZ723898 | MGnify/ENA metagenome assembly ERZ723898 | reverse complement strand
GTCCGGCCGCACAGATCCTGGGTCAGTACTATCAGTTCATACGTCTCGGATTCGAGGGGTACAAGAACGTGCAGTTCAACTCGCTGTCGGTAGCCAAATACCTCCACTCGCAGGTAAGCGCTATGCCCGAATTCCAGCCCTACTCGCCCGATGTGCCCAATCCTATCTTCACGTGGCTTATGAAGCCCGAAGTACAGAAGACGGCCAAATGGACCCTCTTCGACCTTCAGGACAAACTTGCCCAGAAAGGATGGATGGTACCGGCCTACACACTGCCGGCCAATATCGAGAACATCGTCGTCATGCGCGTGCTGTGCAAACAGGGCTTCAGCCGCGACATGGCCGACCAGCTCCTGAACGACATCCGATTTGCCGTCGCCGAACTGAACGCGCTCGAATACCCGACCACCACACGTATCTCGATGGAGAAGAACGTGCCTCTCGTGGCAAAGACATTCAACCACACCGGTAAGTAAACCGTCAATCTCCGCCACATATATTCCCGACAGCCGGCGGCCACCGATGACTACGGTCGGGCGCCGGCTGTCGGATTATTTTAACCCAAAGCAGATATTTATGGACATAATACTTACACGCCGGCAGATAGAGGATGCCGCCCGACAGGCCTACACCTATGCATCAGGAATATCGGGAGGCAAGAATGCCGACTATATTCCATATCTGGCAAATATCGACTCTTCACTTTTCGGGCTGAGCGTGATGCTGCCCGACGGCACGGCCTTCAACTTCGGAGATACGGCCTACCGCTTCGGCATAGAATCAGTGTCGAAGGTCCCCACAGCCATCCTTGCGATGCGGCAGCATACACCCCAGGGAGTGCTTGAGGCAATAGGCGCCGATGCGACCGGCCTCCCGTTCAACTCTATCTTCGCCATACTCCTGGAGAATGACCACCCGTCGACACCGCTTGTCAACGCAGGCGCTATATCGGCATGCTCCATGATTGACCCAAAAGGTGACTCCGACGCCAAATGGAAAGCGATAACGGGCAACATCACCGACCTTTGCGGCTCGGCCCCTGTGCTCATCGACGAGCTATACAAAAGCGAGAGCGCCACCAACTTCAACAACAGGGCCATAACATGGCTGCTCAAAAACTACAACCGCATCTATGATGACCCCGACATGAGCCTCGACCTCTATACGCGCCAATGCTCCCTCGGCATCACATCGGAGCAACTGGCTGTAATGGCGGCCACGATAGCCTCAGGCGGCATCAATCCCCTCACACATAAAAGCGTGTTCGATCCGGCCATCGCGCCAAAAATCACCACTCTTATCGCCACTGTCGGTTTCTACCAGCATTCCGGCGACTGGCTTTATACCTCCGGAGTGCCCGCAAAAAGCGGTGTCGGCGGAGGTGTGCTCGGCGTCATCCCCGGCGTACTCGGCATAGCCGCTTTCGCTCCGCCACTCGACACAGCCGGAAATTCCGTCAAGGCACAGGCGGCCGTAAAAGAATTCGCACATATTCTACGGCTTGGCGTCATGAACGGCGACAGAGTCACTATCTCAGACTTGGAGGCTGTTTAAAACCAGTTTTCTAAAGATAAAAAACATTTAAAAAATTCCATTATGGCTACAACAACCACATCCTCCACCAAAGCGACCGTGAAGTCGGCCGCCAAGTTGGGCGTCGGCACGCTGATGATAATGAACATAGTGGCCGTAGTTTCTTTGCGAGGACTCCCAGCCGAAGCCGAATATGGCGTAAGTTCGGCATTCTATTACCTATTCGCAGCCCTTGTCTTCCTCATTCCCGTATCGCTCGTGGCAGCCGAGCTCGCCTCACTATTTCCCTACCAGCAGGGCGGTATGTTCCGCTGGATTGGCGAAGCGTTCGGCAGCAAAGCGGGCTTTCTGGGCATCTGGCTGCAATGGGTCGAGAGCACCATATGGTTCCCTACCGTGCTTACGTTCGGCGCCGTGTCGCTTGCATTCATAGGCATGGACCACGTTGCCGACTCCCATCTGGCCGCAAATAAACTCTACACCATAGCCGCAGTCCTCGCCATATACTGGATTGCCACCCTGATTTCAATGAAAGGACTCGGCTGGGTGGGCAAGATCTCTAAAATCGGAGGTATGGTGGGCACCATCATTCCCGCAGGCATACTCGTGGTATGCGGTGTCGTATATCTTGCCACCGGAGGCCAGTCGCAGATGAACTTCCACGGCGATTTCTTCCCAGACCTCTCCAACTTCGACAACGTAGTGCTGGCAGCCTCAATATTCCTTTTCTATGCCGGCATGGAAATGTCGGGCGTGCACGTACGTGACATCAAGAATCCAACCGTCAACTATCCGAAAGCCGTATTCGGCGGTGCGCTTGTCACGGTGCTGATATTCGTGCTCGGCACGTATGCGCTCGGCGTAATCATCCCGTCGAAAGACATCAATCTTGTACAAAGTCTTCTCGTAGGCTTCGACAACTATTTCCAGGCTTTCCACATGAACTGGTTCACTCCCATAATCGCCATAGCACTGGCAATGGGTGTACTGGCTGGCGTGCTGACCTGGGTGGCAGGTCCGTCGAAGGGAGTGTTCGCCGTAGGACAGGCCGGCTATCTGCCCCCGTTCTTCCAGAAAACCAATAAGGCAGGCGTGCAGAGAAACATACTTCTCGTTCAGGGCGGGGCCGTGACGCTGCTTTCACTGCTGTTTGTCGTGATGCCTTCGGTAGAGAGCTTCTACCAGATTCTCTCGCAACTCACAGTACTGCTCTACCTTATCGCCTACCTGCTGATGTTCGCATCGGTGATACGTCTGCGTTATTCGATGAAAAACGCCAAACGTCCGTTCCGCATCGGAGCCAAGGGCAACCTGCTGCTGTGGGTTGTCGCCGGCGTCGGATTCCTCGGTTCGCTTCTGGCATTTGTGCTCAGCTTCCTTCCGCCGGACCAGATCGCAATGGGTTCGAAGACTGTATGGTATGCCGTTCTGTTCGGAGGTGTCGCCCTGTTTGTGATACTGCCCTTCATCATTCTGGCGTTCCGCAAACCGTCATGGGTCAACCCCAATAGAGATTTCGTACCGTTCCACTGGCAGACCGACCCCAAGTCGCAGGCTCTGCTGAAAGCTGCTGAAGAGGAATATGAGGCAAAAGAGGCGGCCAAAGAAGCGGCGGTAAATCCATCAGCGGAATAAGTATTCACTAATGACTCACCCGCAACCTCTGTATTCTGCGCAGAACTGAGGTTTCGGCAAAAAGCAAAGCGCTGAAAATCAAATGATTTTCAGCGCTTTGCGGCGTTATGCCATTTTTGATTGTGACCCCGGAGAGGCTTTGAATATTTCGCCAATTCACTGGAGCCCAATACGTTTATCTTGGTCAAAATGCAGAACGTACCCTCTTGGGCCACCTCTCTGCTTCTGCGATTTTCAATAATTATTGCCTTGCCGCTGCATGAACTCTATTGCAAAGTTATTAAAACTATATGAGCATTTGTCAAATATTATAATTAAATAATGTATCTCAGAAAAAAATGCAATTACATTCGGATATTGTATCATTATTCGATGTATGCTTATATATGCAAATTCTGAGTTTCTATAGATGGATTTTTAGAACCTTTTGTAGTAGTCTCAATCGGGTGGCTAAATACAATAATGAAAATGATAGCTATAAATCCTAACGCTGTAAGAAGATTGTAAATACTATCAGATCTTAAGAGATGCCATTTTAATTCTAATAGATTATTCCTCCTCCAATTAATATTTTCAGGTGCATTTTTGTGCAATTTTTCGTTTTTATAAATTGCCCATTCAAAATCAATGTCAGAGTGATTTAAATTCCATTTTCGAAGAATGGCATTGTACTGATCATTATAATATTTCAATGTCTCATGCGAGATTTCTTTGTCACAAGCAAGGTATATTTTAATATCCGTTTCTAAATTTGATAGTTCTAATCCACATTCATGATATTGTTCTTCTCGTTTTTCATATTTTAGATGCGAAACAATCAGCGATAGGACAAGTACAAACATTGATAAGCAAACTGTTGTAATCGTAATAACTACATCGTTTAATTCAAGGGATTTAATGAATATCAACAAGTTTATTACAATTATCTCCAGCGACAACATTGCAATGCATAGTGTAGATGCATTATGGCAACGCTTCATTCTCCTTGCAGATTCAAAACGGGCTACCGCTGTTTTCCAGCATCTGTCAGCAATTTTATTTAATTGGTCCTTCATATTATTTGTATAAAAAGAAGGAAGGGAATAAAATTAAAACGCGAAACGATTCCGTCTAAACGGCCAAATGTCCCCATGTAGAGGATAGTTTTACCTATACTGACTAAAGCCAGTCCTGCATATGCAGACATCCCTTCCTTCTTAAAATTATGATAACTCTCTAATGTCCATTTCACTTTTTCTAATAAAGTCTTGCACCATTTTACTGAATCTTCTATCGACTTCTTCATCTGAAATATCTTCCGATTCATTTTTTTTATAGTAACCAAACTTTTTTAGATAAGCGATGCGTTCCCCTCTATTGGAAATTTTATCAAAATCTACTAATATTGAACGTCCATCATTATGTTTAATATCAAAGTATGTTCGGACTATCGAAATTATTCTAAGTTTCTCTAATAAATCTTTTCCAATAGATTTTTTAATTAGAGCATCAATTTGATAGAGAATCGATAAGTCAGTAATTTGCTGAAAATATGCAATCCAGCCATAATTATGATTAGCAACTCGGAAGCCCGAAATCATCAAATTTAAATCAGCCTCAGTATATTCACAAAACTCACTCTCATCAGTGATGAATCGAGGTCGTAATAATTTATCAACATACTGCAATTTTGCTTGATAGCAGCGTCTGACAATACGATTAGTAAATTTGTCGCGATTAGATTTTTTTATCGAAATTTTACTGCCATTTATATGATAACCGATATAGTCAAAACTATCTTCTGATATTTGACCGAATTTGGTCTTTTCCTCAGATAGCTTTAAACCAAGATTAAAACGCGAAATATAGCTAATTATTCTTTCATTAATATCAAAAGTTCTCGACGTCAATACCAAAATATCATCAACATATCTCAAAAAAAGACTTCCTTCAAAAGATTTTTTCAGAGCTTTATGACAATCCTCCATATATACTGCAGCCAATATATTTGATATAGATAACCCTTGAGGAACACCGATAGTATTGATTTGATTTATATCAACTGAATTGGACACTGTAGGAGTTATGATTGCACCTAACACCAGTTTTAATGCAGAGCCATCAATCTTATTTGATAATTGTTTAATTAGAACAGAATGATTTATGTTGTCGTAGAAAGATGCTATGTCGGTTTTAAAATATGAAATTGATTTATTGTCATTTTCTTGAATATATTTTAAGACCTGAAATATGTATCTATTAGGGGCCTCATATTGTAAACCGATGACATCATTTAAATAACCGCTAAGTATAGATAGTACAAATCTGTCCCTAACGATTGGAATTGAAAGTACTCGAGGTAGTTTATTTTTCCCCTTCAAAATTAATTTTTCTTGATAGGGAGAAAATTTATAATCTCCCGATATACATTTCTCCTTTAACCATTCTATTCCATTGATAAAGGTCTTGCGATAAGATGATGGAGACATATGATCCCTGCCTCCACCTTTTTTAGGCAGAATCTCTTTATCAAAATAACTGAGAAAATCAATCTCAGAGATATATTGGGAGAATGATGTATACATTATAAAAATATCACAATAAGTATCTTCTTATGTTTATTACAAAATAACAACAAAAAGTAGCTCGATACAACAATCTTTAGCAGAAAATTAAGTAACCAATCCCTTGACGTTATTGCGTCACGAACACTCGCCAGCTGCCTTCTTTTTCTCCCCTTTCAACATACTTTTTTGAAATAAGTTGGTCGAGCAGTTTTTGAATGGCCGTAATGCTGATGCCAGTTTCTTCTTTCATGTCTGCGAGTGTCAGCGTCGGTTGGGTACGCATAGCATTCAGAATTTTAGTATAATTTGGAGTGCGGAAGGCAATCCGTTCTCCGTCATACCACCATACATTTTCTTTTTTCTCGCTTACAAACAATACATCATTATACACCTCTGTCGCTACCAGTTCGTTGAAATATTTTAGAAACGGGCGTATATCCTTGATGTCTGCGTGGGCGCCGTCGCTCGGCACAGGGCCTACTTCGAGATCTGCCTGATGGAGTGCTTCGAGATATTCGCTTTTCTTGCGGCTGCGGACTACAATCATCGGATAATTGTGGCGAGTGAGAATATAATTCACCATCAGTCGGGCTATACGTCCGTTGCCGTCTTCAAAGGGGTGAATGCGGATATAGCGGTAGTGGAACAACGCAGCCAACTCAACCGGAGATAATTTTCCGTCCTGTTCAGCAGTATTGTACCAGTCAACTAAATCAGCCATAAGTCCGGGAGTTTCCTCCGGGGAGGCATACTCAAATCGGTCACCGTATCTTGTGATTACGCTATTGGGCCTTGTCTTATATTGCCCTGCGTGTATTACATAACTTGTCTGCACACCGCCCGGCAAATTACGATAGACTGTGTAATCATCGCGTAAAAGGGTCTTATGCAATGTCCGTATAAAATTCTGCGTCAATGGCATATCCTTAACCACAGCTTCCTCTGTCATCATCCGCAGACCGACATTACTTGCTGTCATTTCCTCAATGTCGCGCACATCAGCCTCTCCGATTACCTTGCCGAACAGTAACAAGATTTCTGTCTGCCCATAAGTCAGCGTGTTACCCTCGATATGATTGCTGTTGTAATTGAAATCCACGGTAAAACGACGGCTAAGCCTCTCCCTGTCTTTCTCAGATAGAGGCTGTATGTTCTGCCAAGCGGAAAGCGCCTTTTTGATATTGAGATGCTTCATACAGAATTTGCGTTATATCCGTGCAAAGTTAATAATAAATCTTAGAAAAAGTTGTGTCGATACAACCTTTTCTAAGATTTACAAGGGCATTATATGCATCGGCATTCTGAAATATGCGATGTAACAGCACCATTGTTATGTTTGATTGTCTATTTCATATCATCAGGAAGTGTATTGATTTAAATTACCGAAACCCCTATGCCTGCCTGTGGAGAATTGTCGTACACAACTTTTATGAATGATTAACCGCATGTCCATGATATATAACATCACAAGTCTGATGTTCAAATAAATCGAATGAATATTCTACAATTCCAAATAAATCAGTTCCATTTGAACCTGTGCAATCAACCTGAGCACAACAGTCACTATACCTATTCATAATAATGCTATTTGGTAATTTATGGCGATGATATATTGTAGAACAGCTAATTGTATTAGACAAGGATGTATCCATTATTGAAAGAATATCATCTGAAGTTTGGGAGCCATGATGAGGAATTTTTATGAATATAGGGTTGCTAAAAGCGGCTTTATTTAAGAACATAATTGAATCGTTCTCAATATCACTACAAAAAACAAATTTATATGAATTAACCTTTACAAATAGCACGGTTGATAGCTGATTCTTATCAATTTTACCTTTGGTTGTGATAAGATAATTTACATATGTTGAATGAGGGGACAGGGTATCAATAGTAACCGAAATCTTATCAACAACATCCATGATTGTAAAACTATCGACTCTGGAAAATTCATTGGGAGCAACAGAGGATGATATACAGGCTTGTTGAGAAATTTTATTTAAAGAGAAAACATATTCTAGGTATTCTTTGTCTCGTTTATTATGTTTATACGAATTAAAGGCTGGATCTGATAAAGCAAATGGCAATATTATTTTAGTTGTATCATCACAATAAACTTTTAGCAACTCATCAATTCCCCATGTATGATCCAAATCGGGGTGAGACCAACAAAGTATATCAATAGATTCAATTTTATATGAATTTAGGATCTCAATTGTCTTATTGATATTGCAGTATTTAAATGAATCAATTACTATTGAATATATAACAGTGTTAGCACTCTTATCTAAGAATAAAACAACAATGCTCTCTCCGCGCTTTTTGTACCCGATAACAAATATTTTTATAAGTAAATTTTCACACGTAGAGACGTTGAAATTATTCATTCTTTATCAATGTTTTACTATTTTTATGATTCTGCGTTGATAGATTTCTACTTTTCCCGAAAAGGTACTCGATAAGGATAGGCAAATAGTGTCATCTGCTTCACTCTGAATAATATTAAACTCTCGATGTCTTATGCTTAAGACAGATCTTGCCTTTACAACATTTTGAGTTTCAAATATTGTTTCAAATATTTCAGTATCATTCTTTCGCATGACTCGAAATATATCGTTCTGTTATAGAATTCTTGAAAATCTCAAATATCGCTTCGTTTAATCTTAACGTTTCGCCTTTTAGAAAATCCGGATTAATTGTATCTGGGATTCGCAAAATTTCATCGTCGGTATAAGCATCCATATCCAATATGACTTGATATACATGCTTTTCAGAAACTAATTGAACATTGCGTATTTTACGGGTGAAATTAATTTTTGATCTGAATTGTTCCCAATACCAACTATCTGTGTATTCACGAAGAAGAGCAGTGTCCTTAATTAGATCATTTAAAGACCCAATTATTGACGAGTTTAGATTTAACTCAAGGTCATCCCAGTTATCAAATTGAAAACCATCGAACTTACGAATGCCTATTCGTTCAATACGTATAAATGCATCCGTGCTTAATAAGGATAAAACTAGTCTATTAATGAAATCTAAATAAGGGTCTATCGAGACATAATTTCTGCATTCAATAACTAATGTTATTGAAAATTTAGTAATTTCAAGCTGAACAGAATCTTGAAGGCCATCAAAGGTGCTTCCTGAAAATTGATGTATTGGTTGTCGACTAACTTCAGATAATGGTATGGAAAGACGTTCAGAAATTTCTTCTAAATTTCGAAGATCAATAGTAGCTTGTCCGTATTCTCCGATATTGTATTCCCTAAAAAGTTTGCTACAGTATTTCGTCTTTATCTCAGCTATCCATGTATCTATGGATGTTACGCCCTTAAAATCATAACGAATAATCACCCTCTTAAGTGATTCGCTTGAAATTGATTGTCTGGACGCTTGCATAAAAACATGATATAATGAGTTGAAAAGTTCTTTATAATTTGCAAAGATACGAATTTTTCTAATACATAGCGTCAGGAATTGTATGTTCTATAACATCTTTTTTGGTCTGAATATTTCCTAAATATCTCCATGCATTTCGTTAATTCAATGTTGATCGGTAAAGATACATTGTATGTCAATAACTGGGATATTATAACAACGCAACCATTGACATGTAACATATTTATAAAAAGTGGGACATTTATTTCATTTCATCCTTTAATTGTGACTGTAATCTATATCCAATGCCGTCATTATATCTTTTTTCGGCTTCTTCTACAGATATTCTAAATTGTATTATTTCTCCATATTTATTAAAATCTGAAATATTCTCAATTGAAAATGGAATATCCAAATAACCATCTTCATAATCTTCCAAACTATTCAAATTGCTAATCATGCCACTCACAAAGGATATACAAGAGATATTGGCATAAGTACAAATATAATATTGTTCTTTGCCTTTGGCGCCAGTTGATACGCGCCTTGAATAGCCAATAAGGAATAGCTCTGCTTTATTGAAAATAATCATATGTTTACTTCTCAAAATTGGAGGGAAGTATATTGAACTATTAAACATTAAGCGGGCGAATGGACTTGGCGATGGGGCGGCTTCATAGCACGCGAGAAAATAATCTCGGTTATCATAGCTAAATAGTCGGTTGTTGTTCCCAAAAAAGATAACGAGCAGCGCAGAGTTATGGTAATAATCAATAGAGCGTTCTATATCCTCAACCTCAATAAAAGAATTGCCTGAGACGAATTTGCTAAGTTTCTTGTTTAACCGCTTTTTTGATTTTGTTGTAGCACATGGAATACAACCAACAGATTTAGAATAATCATAAACCTTGTGAAGTTGTTCATTTAGCCATGATGACAACTGTTCTTTATAGTCAAACATTGGACCTCTTTCTTCATCATATCTAAGATAAATGTTATGTAAATTCTTTAATGATTGGTAAATTAAATTCACATATTTATATACATCTGGAGTAGCATCAATGGCGGTTTGCCTCAATGCTAAAAAGTCGGCTTGTGCTTCGGCGATGTATTCTTTTGTTAGATGTGTACTTCGGTATGCCTGTACATATTTATCTTGCAATTCAATGCATTTAGTGCGGACACTACGATTCGCATTATCCATTATATCAAATTGTTTAACAATATAACTTTCAGTTAATTTAGTTTTTAATAATGGATAACCAAGAATGAGACCAAGAACAATGCTGGTTGGAGTTAATAATTTTGTCAAGGAGTCGGCCCATTCATTAAGTTCATTATTTGTGTCAGTAACTGTACAGACAACTGTAGTCACAATAACGAGAATAATCGTTATCAACCACCAATTTACCTTACACCATCTTTTTAGGTTCTCTTTATTTAGCCCCATACAATAATGATTAATTTTTAAATGAACAAGATCTTTATATCCCATTACAAATTTACGACAATTTCTCTGTAATCAAGTTTAATAATAATTCATTTTATTGTATTACCTCTATGATTTTATTTCAGCCCATACTTTTTCCTCTTTGCCCATAGAGCCCTTTCGGAGATGCCGAGCAATTTGGTAGCTTTTATTATATTGCCTCCGGTATGGGCTATGGCGGCGGTGATTTTTGCTTTTTCAAGACTGGTATCATCAAGACGGAAATTCATGTGAATACAGTTTGCCGGTGTGTCAACTTCAAGATTATCCTTCGAGACAATATCGCCACGGGATTTCAGTACGGCGACGCGTACAACGTGTTTAAGTTCACGGATATTACCGGGCCACGAATGTAGGCGCATCGCTTTTTGTGAGGAGTTATCAAACCGCTTTACATTTTTGCCAAATTCAGTGTTGTAGTGCCGTAAGTAGAAATCGGCAAGCAGCAGGATGTCATCCTGGCACTCACGCAACGGCGGAAGGGTTATTGTAAATTCCTTGATTTTGTAGAATAATGCCGATAGGAAACTCCCTTCGGCCACTAATTCTGTAATATTCGGTGTGGCAGTGGCGATGATTCGCGTGTTTTGTTTGCTGTTTGCAAGTACATGGAGAATTATAGATTGCATATCCGGTGACAGCAACTCGATATTATCGAGTATCGCCGTTCCTCCCTGCGCCTTGCGAAACTGTGCGGCTACGGCATCAAGCAACGACATAGGCTGTTTGGCATTATTGTTTAGTGCAAGATAATGGAGCGTTCCGCAATCAAGCAATACGCATGGTTTGTCGCTTTTTGTGCTGAGATCATATATCTCCTGCGCCAAAGGCTCTTTCCCCACACCACTCTCTCCAATAATCAATATATTCAGGTTTGTTGGTGCAACCCTATGTGCTGCACTATATGCACGCAGGCATCCGTCGCTTTTGTGGGAAAACAGCAAAGGAAAATTGCTGGCTTCGTTATTCACAAACAACGCCTTTATCTTCGGCAGAAGCAGTTCTCCTATAAGACGCTTGTTTATATAATCTTTTGCTCCGGCACGAAACGACGCCACTGCATCCGCAACCGTTTCTACATCCGTTATTACAAACACGCTGCATCCGATATTCTTTTTGTCAAGCCATTCCATCAGCTCAACGGCGTTACCGTCAGGCAGTTTGAAGTCACAAATTACAATATCGCCTTTATTGAATTTTGTCAGATCTTCTTTAGCCATACCAAGCCGCAACGCTTGATAAATCTCTGCACGCAATCCTGATAGATGCCTTTTTATTGCGTTGGAATCCGATACGTTGTCGTCAATTATTAGTACCTGGCACCATTTAGTTATTGTTCCTTTGAGATATATGGAGGATAATCATCTTTAGACAATCTTTTTTCCAAAGTATCGGGAGATATATCCCACAGTGTTGGTAAATACTCAAATACGGCTTTCCCTTCACTAAGATAAAAGCGAACCTTAGAATTAAAAGCCACGGGCTTATACAGATTTTCTCCGATAGGATTATCTCTGTACAGCAATTGTTGTTCCTGCCATTTCAGTTCTTTTCCGTCAAAAGCTATATCGAATATTCCACAAACAATTGCTTCCATTGTGGAATCTTGAACTGTTGTTAAAATACAGCGCATATAACCAGTGAGTTGATTTGTGCTTTTTCGCATGGCCAATTCATATCGAAACACACTGGTTCCCGTGTAATTTTTAACTATAGAGGTTCTTGCTCCGCTACTATCTAACTTGTAAACCAATTCTTGGGTTACAGTTGTCATGTCAAACTTGAAGCCGGTGCTTGTTCTCACTAAATTTGAGAATGTCATTTTGTCGTTATATACGCCTTCCAACGTGTCATTCTACAATTTATAGAGAGTGCTTGTAAGCAACAATTTGCCCAATATATTATCTTCTAAAAACTGAATTATTTTATCTTTCATTTTGCCTCAATAGGTATATAAATTTCTGTTATCAAGTTGTTTGCGTTGGCTTTATCCGGAGTGTCGGAATATATTTCAAATGTCATTTGACTTTTTAGGCGATACTTGCTGTTGTGGAGCCAATCAAGATAAATATGACGGTATACCTGGTTTAATTCATTGCAAGAACCTTTGATAGTGAATACTGAGTATAGCCCAGACTGTATCTCAAAAGTTCCAAAGCCCTTCGGGATTTCCATTGAAATAGGAACAGTTATCCCTATTAAGAATCTACATTTGTTTATCTCTGTAATATCAAGGCTATCTAAACTTATGCTAATATATTTGAAGCCTTTATCTATCAGGTGGTGTTTTGTTGCAAATTCTATTATCTGCCTCCACAAGATAGAATACGCCTCCTTATTCCAATGTGTCCGTTCAAATTTCAAATATGCAACTTTAATCCCATCAAGCCTCTTTATTGAATAATCAGGTTGTTTCATCGTTTTGTTTTCAGGGGCTATATTTGAATATGCCTTTCTGAAAATCGGAATCGACATTTTGAAATATTTTTTAAATGCTCTTGATAAAGTGTGTTTATTTTGGAAATTTATATCTTCAAGCAGTTCTGACACTTTCTTGTCTGTTGAAATAAGCTTGAAAGCAATATATTCCAACCTTAATCTTTGAATATAATCTCCGACATTTTCACCTACAACATCTTTAAATACTCTACGAAAGTGATATATCGACATACAGGCGATATATGATAAATTGTCGGAATTTAAGTCCTCAAATAAATGCCGATTGATGTATTCTTGAATTTTTATAATATGGTAATAATGTACATGAGCGGTGTTTATTTTTTGTTTCCACCGCTTTAACTGAGATAATCTGTCGAATAAAACATCTCTCAGTTCTTGACTTGTGTAATTAGTACCCGCAATTTGGTTATAAGTATCTGGAAAAAGTCCCCAAAGATAAATAAGGTATTCCTTCGAGAAATCAAAAAGATATTGGCCGGACTTTAAGCAACAGGAACAAAATTCCTGATTGAGTGTATTATCAGAATTTGTACCATATTCTGAAATACCCTCAATTCCTAATGGCATACCACAACTTTGGCAATATTTGGTTTCTTTATCCGGTACCATTGTTAAATCTATTACTGAGAGCAAAGTTACTCAATATACAACGAAATAAGTTACCCTAAATAGCTATCTTTGAAATATACACGATATTTGAATAAACTATTTAATCGAACCCTTATTCCAGCATAATAACTTTGTGTTCATATTTGAGCGTAAAATTACAAACTATGTCCCAAACGATGTGATTGGCCGTAATTGGCCTTGAACATCTGCATAACCTCGGAGTTGGTCAGCGATGGATGACGCTTGCGGAAGCGTCGGAACTCCTGCCGGAACTGTTCTGACAGGTCGCCGTAAAATGCCGCATATTCCGGATCGGCTCCGGGAGACAAGGGCAATCCACATCCACGGTCGGAGAACATATCGGGATTGTGCTGCGACACCTGCGGATGCTTTGTCTTATAGTCAAACCAGATATATGCGTCGTTTACACGGATTGTCCTTCCTTTGATGTAATCCTGCTGCTGTTCGGGTGTGAGTTGAATACCTCCGAATTCTGTCGGTGCAATCGGGGTGCCGTCGAGATAAACCCATCGGTTGGCTGGGTCTGGCGTGGTGGCCATTCTCTGCCGTTCTGTCTGTTCGCTGCGGAATTTGAACTCGCGCGCTAATGCCGCCGGAGTGAAACACTTTCCGATTTTTGAGGCTACGAAAGAATGACGGCCTTTCTTGTAGATGATGGTCTTCAGCTTTCTTTCATCGCCCTCTCCGCTGAAAAGAGAGGTAGCGGTGATTCCCATTCGTGCAAGGGCATCCCTGAACGTGGACCAGTCGGAGATGGAAGTGTCGCGCAACATTTTGGTAGCCGCTTGGATAATCTCCACGCGGCTGCGCTCCGCACCCCGAAGTTTTGAGGTGTCGAGATTAAGGCTGTCCGTTCCCATTGTCAGATTATGACGCTTGGTGATGTCGGCACAGACAGCCTTGTTGCGGTAGTGGTTGGTGACTGGCTTGATGATTTTGCCGTTGTAATCGACACGGCTGAACATGATATGACAGTGTGGGTGTTCCTTGTCCGTATGTCTGACGATGATAAACGGTGTGTCTGTTATTCCCATCTTTCCCATATATTCATGCGCAATTTTAAGCATGAAATCATCGGTCATTCGGTTGCCGTCTTTCGGAGAAAAACCGAGTGAAATGTGTCCGCACGGGTCTTTGATTTTAGACCTTGTAAGCATCGGCCTTTCCACATCGGCTGCCGCCATCTTTCGCCAGCCTTCCTCGCCGATGTTCAGTCTTACACCGTCGCTGTCGATGATGTGCCATACCCGTTTTTCCAGCGGCTGCTTATCCTGTTTCACGCGGGTAAGGTAATCCAGACAATCGCCAAACGAATTGCCGCGAGTGATTTTGCCAATCATATTTCAGGACTTTTTTCGTTGAACCGACTGATTACCACATCCATTTTCCGGATCAGAGCTAATGCTTCATTTGCCACGCTCCAGCATCGTCCGGCATTGCAGGCTCTGGCAATCTGGTTGAGATTATTTCTTTCGCGGATAAGCTCGTTGAGAATGGCCATCTGTTCACTGGTGACTCGCTCGATGACGCGGGTGTTCAGTATGCAGTCGCGCCCGAATGTAGAGAAGCTGGTATAACCGGCTTTTCCCATCCGTTCACGGATTGCCGTGAGGTCGTCGCAGGAGAACTTTATACTCCTTACTATATTGCGGATATCCAAGATGTCCGTCTTATTGTATCCCGAAATCGGGAGTGAATCGAGTTGCTTTCGCATAAATGATTGTAATGATTAAGTGGATAAAGTGGTTGTAGTGATGATGGAGGGGGATTGCGAGGTACTCGATTGGCTCAGGTATTACCTTAGCCTAAACTCGCTCCCCCTCCATTATCATTACGATGGTTGCCGCCTGTGGCGACAAGTTGCCGCATGCTTGCGGGGCGTTTCATGGGTTGTCGAAAGCTCCAAACAGCTTTAATCAATCGTATTTCGACTGATTAAACGCCATTATCCGATATTAGCCATGCAGCTACATAGTTATGTAGCTACAATAGATAGATTAATATATTGCAAATTCTGTTTTCCGATATTGTTGCAGATATGCAAATGTTTCATTCGGTCAGCAGTTCTTATATTATATAACAGGATTGAACTCTACAGAAGGAGACAGTGAAATCTGCATCTAAATCCTAACTTTGAATTGCAAATACATTCTGTATGGCTTGGCAATCATGGCTGCGGTTCGTCAGATGGTCCCGGTATCTGAAAAAATCCGCCGTCATAATTGTCAATCGTCATATAAATATACAAAATAAATTCCACTTTGTCAAGCTTCTGAATCTTACGAATTGCTACATTTCAGCAGATTGTCCGGCTTTATCCAAGTATGACCCACTTTGTCCGAAAACGAGACTGAATTTTTAACATTTCAGAGTGGAACTTATTTTCTGACATTCGGTCATGCCATAACAACACCGTCAAATTTTCGGCGCATTTTTACCATATCCTCTGAAATGGTCTTGTCTTGCATTTTAGCGTAAGTTTGAGTGGTTTTTATGTTCGAGTGGCCGAGCATCTTCGAGATGGTTTCTATCGACACATGATTGTCGAGCGACATACACGCGAAAGTGTGACGGGCAACGTGTGTCGTCAGCTTTTTGGGATACCTGCAAGATCGGCAATTTCCTTCATGTAGCCGTTGCAGCGTTGATTGGATAACACTGGCAACAATCGTCCGGTGCCGTTGATTTTCTTGTGGTCGGAATATTTAGCGAGTATCTGACGCGGAATTTCAAGAAGCGGTATTGAGCTGAGTTCGTCAGTTTTCTCTCGGTGCTTCCGTATCCATTGCTCGCCGTCGGCATCTGTCACAATCATGTCGGCGGTAAGAGTTGACACATCCGAGAAAGCCAGACCGGTAAAGCAGCAGAACACGAACACATCGCGAACTGCCTCCAGTCGTGGAAGCAGTTTTAGGTCAAGCGACATCACCGCGTTCAATTCGGCCTCAGTCAGATGCTCGCGATTGGTTTTCTTTTTGGATTAAGTTTTGCCGTAAAACGGATCGCGATCAATCCATTTGTAGCTGACGGCATCGCGAAAAATCTTCCTTATAGTGCTGATATAACGTATCGCACAGTTGTGACCACACTCTTTCGTTGTACGCAGCCACAGTTCGAAATCGTCAATCAGCGGGAGTGTCACATCACGCAGGGGAATATCCTCGACTTTCTTGTGAGATTTGAGGTATTCTTTGAGATAAACCACGCAACGTTCCCAGCGGAGTACGGTACCCTCGGCGATATCGCCAAGTTCCAGACGCTTGCGGTATTTCTCGTTGTTCTCGCGGAAAGTTTCAAGGAACATCCGTACTTTCACCTGTTCGTCAACACCGAGAAAGCGTTTTTTCATCGTGTCGGGATTGATGAGCGCACCCTCCGCAACCATTTGTGTATGGATTGCGAGTAGCTTTGCCCGTACAGTTTCAAGATAACGGTTAAGTTCGATATCAGCCCGGCTTTTGCCTCTGGATATACCTTTTGCCGCAACCCACATATCCGGGTTGACGGTCCGGTTGATGTTCAGCTCCGCACGTTGGCCCGCGATAGTTATGCGCAGAATAATCGGTACTTCGCCGTTGCGTAGCACCCGCGCCTTCCGTGCGATGAAGGTCGCGTTGAAAAAGGTTTGGTTGGTCATACTTTGATGTGATTTAGTGTTACATTAAAGTTACAAAATTTTTCTCAGTTTTGCAAACTTCAAGGCAACGATTTGAAAACCACATCAGTAAGAATGTCCGAGGGTACAATCGAGGGTGCAATCGGGTGTCCGATAAAAAATGTACCCTCTAAGGCTGCGCCGACACTATGATTTTAGAGGTTTAGAATCGGTGTAAACCGTTGAACGATAGCAATCAGAACCCTCGCGAGGGTACAATCCACGCCTCTGTCGGTAGTGTACCCTTTTCGGCCACCCCGCTGCTTCAATATTTTGCGTCGAAACGCCGTTTGAGGGAAACGAAAAACCTCTGAAATCGGCTGGATTTCAGAGGTTTTCTGCATTTTGATGTTTTGTCTTGTGACCCCGGAGAGGCCGGGTTGTATCGTTGTAACTAAGTAGTATTCAGAATATTGCAATGCCGTCATATCCGTTGTTCACGAATTGCACACGACACTATTTCAATGTTCTTCCCCATTATTTCGATTGGGTACTACAAAGTTACAACATTCATATTAGAATGCAAAATTATTCTTTTACAAAGAGAATAATACTATGGTTCACGAAGAAACATAGATGAAAGCGCCACATATCTTGGTCTAATATGATCGAACAAAATTTTGCAAATACTTCCTTTTGCAAGGATGTATTCAACACCATGCATATTTTTTATTTTAATCAACTTATGGTTAAATTCAAAAGAAAGTGTTGGGTCGGGAGTTATTCCTATTTTGTTTGCGACTTTGTGAGAAATCCAAGAGCTTACCGCACCATATTCTGAATATAGAGCCATAAACTTATCAAGATCTAACAAAAGATACATTATAGCTTTTTCTGATACAATATCCATAATAGTAGCTTTCGAGAAAGGCAAATAAAAAATGGGTTCATCCAATGAGTGCATTACACTTCTGCAATCCACTATTAAAGGATGTGTTATGCCCTGCATTTTTGCAATTTGTTTTAACACAGGAACACCCAAATACTTCCAATACCCTTTATATAATCCAATATGAAGGCAATCATCAATAACAGTATATCCCCAAAGTTTCCCATGCATAAGTTGTTGTTCCAATGAACTAAGATGCTCATCATAAAATTGTGTATCAACATCAGGAGTATGAATTACAATTTTTTTCTTTGAGACAGGATCAAATCCTTTATCATGTCGAATAATATTTATTTCTGAACTCGCAGTTACTGCTTGTTTAAGCATTCGTTTAGCTTGTTCAAGATCCTTCTTGCTGCTAAAAATATCTTTTAATTTATCATATGTCAACTCTTCTGGAGGAATAGACATAATGGTTTCAAGAATAGTATGATTCCTATCACCTTCTTTTACTTCTATAAGTTGATATGCCCCATTTATAATACCAAACAAATCTCCAATTTGAAAATTAGAAGCTAAGTCCGTTAATAATACAAAATTATCAGGATTCTTATTGATAAGATTTGCTACTTGTAGAACTGATTCATAATTTGTCTCCTCCAAATTTTTAGATCCAGCTACATTTTGATAAAATCTTCTGACAATATATAATTTATGTTGGGCTAATTGCCATACAATTGTATCTGCCAAGTTTTTAATAATTGTTTCCTTATACTTTAGATTTTTAATCGCTAAGGAAATCACTTTAGGATTGCCAACTTTTTTTACTCGAATTTCTTTATAAATATCGCCTAATCTTAAAATCTCAGATTGAATGTGGAGTAGATTCTTAATTATTAAATTTTGAGCAATCTTAAAACCTCGATGAGTAGTATGAATTATTTGTTTTCTATTTTTTTCTATGAAAGTTTCAATTTCTTCATCTGTCTTTTCAGAGCGCAAGAAATCTTCAATATCACGATTATAGATCCGTGGGAAAATATTATTTAAGATGTCAAGAATTTCCTTCTCAAAAGCACTACCCAAAATACCTTTGTCAGTTAGACCAATATTTGAAGCTCGATTTTTTTGACAACGCTTGGATTTTAATCTATTGTTGTAGCTAATCCATTTGTCAGCTATATATTTATGCCTATGCGTTTTCTTCATAATATTTATAGTTTGATTTGGAAAACGGGAATAATCGTAATTTGATAATCTTTCCACTCGATTTTCTCTTCTTGCGAGTTGGTGATTACAAGAAGGTTGTCGCAGTGAAGTTCCTCGGCGGCTTCTGCGAGTGCGTCGAGTTCACGTTTGCGGGTTTTCTCGGAGGTCATGTCGTAGCAGACTTGGATTAATTGCTCGACTTTCGCGCCTTTACGGGTGACAAAGTCTATCTCTTTATCGTTGCGGGTGCGATAATAGAACAGAGTTTGACCGGGAATATAGCCACGGCGTAGGAGTTCTACAAAGACTTGGTTTTCCAACAGGCGGCCGAGGTTCTCACTAAGATTGAACGCTGTGCTTTGCACAAAACCGTTGTCAACGACATATATCTTTTTCGGAGCCTTGTTCATCAGTTTCAGCTTATTGTTGAAGCGTGGCAAATAGAAGAACAGGTAAGGCTCGTTGAGATAATCGCAGAATTTCTTTGTAGTCGCCACACTTGACATACCCAGTTCTTCTGCAAGTTCGTTAGCAGAAATCGGATTGCAGAAGTTTGACAACAGATATGTGGCAAGGTTGTATAGATCGTTTGTGTTCCTTACTTTATGCCGTTGTGCGACATCTTTCAGCAGGATTGAATCAAACAGTGTGGAAAGATAGCTTTTGGTTATGCTACGGGAAGGGATTGTTTCAGGATACCCGCCGTTTCGCATATAGTCATCAGCCAGCATTATTGCCTGTGCCGCCTGTTCCTCCCGGTCGGTGCTGATGTTTTTCCAACTCATAGTTTCTTCAAGGCTGAAAGGCAACATCTCAATCTGGAGATAACGACCAGTCAGGACAGTCGCCATTTCACTGCTTAACATCTTGGCATTACTACCGGTTATTATCAGATTCTTTCCGCGACGATAGAGCTTGCTCACCCATAAATCCCAATCCGGAAGATTCTGAATTTCATCGAGCAACATGAAATCATAATCTGGATAGACATCATCAAGTGCTGACATTGCCAGATCCTCCTCCCATTTTTCAAGCAACTGGTTATCGTCAAAATTGAGGTAGGCAAAATTCTTACCTTGCAACATCAATAGGGCAAAAACGGATTTACCTACGCGGCGAGGGCCGGTTATAAGTTTTATAAGCGGATTTTGCAAAAGTTCGTCAGCGTCATACTTGGTATGCCGTTGCTGATAAGGACGCGACAACAATTCGTCGCGCTCCGCCCGCTGATTGAGTATCGTTGTTTTCATTACAGTCCGTTTTAGACTGCAAATATAGCGAATTTTATCCAATCAAATCGTTGTATTGAATAAAATAGGCTTATTTTGTTCAGTAGACCATAAGGTAATGGCAAAAAAGCGTGCTGAACACGCTTTTTAACGAAGGCTCTGGTACTGCCTATACAAGAAAACGTGACAGCACGCTATGCTTGCGCATAGCATAACTTTCACGCATTTGCTCTTGTATTCAAAAATTTACCAGGTTTCTTTGATAGAAAAACGGAAATAAGTCAGATGAGCTAATTACACTTGTTATCAGAGAGATAGCCGTTGTCAATATTGCGGTGATTTTCCTGCTTTTGTCCCGATTTTCTCAAAAAGTACACCTTTTGTACCCTCGATTATGGACTGTAGTCAGAGGGTAAATGTTAAGGTCTGTAAACGGCGATTTTCAGATTATTATACCTCGGATTATCTTTGCGCAAAATTATAATTTTATGGCAAAAATAGAAAATCGCAAGAAGCAGAATCCCAAGCTCCGGCAATCGGAATTGAGCGACGGACGTGCCAGCCTCTATCTTGAATATTATCTCGGCAGGACTGAGTCGCCCGTGCTTGACGAGGACGGCAATCAGGTGTTTTACACCAATGGAGCGATGGCGGGTAAACCGAAATACCAAATCAAACACTCCCGCAAGAAAGAAAACCTCAACCTGTATATCTGGCTTCATCCCCGCAACCAGCAGGAACGTATGCAGAACAAGAATACTCTTGCCCTTGCTGAAAAGATACGTTTTGAACGTGAGCAATCTTTCCTGGAGGACAGGGAGGGCTATCGTCTCCGAAAAGACATGGACGAGGATTTTCTTGAGTTTTGCAAGGAGTTCATCAAATCCCCGTCGCTCACGAAATACACCCGCATAACACTCGGACACGGTCTGCAAAAGTTCATGAACTTTCTTGCCGATACACCGAGATACTCTCTCTACAAGAAAAATCTGAAGATGACACAACTGACGGTTGACATGGTGGCGGCTTATGTGGAATATCTGAAAGAGAACGGAACAGGCGACGGTCCGAAAATCTATTTCCGGATGTTCAAACGGATGGTTACTGCTGCCGTTGACAAAGACCTCATCAAGAAAAATCCGTGCCGTGGTTTCGTGTTGAAGAACGACAACATGACGCTTCAAAAGGAGATTCTTCTGCCGGCGGAAATACAGCAGCTTGTTGCGACACATTTTGAAGGCGAGAGGCCGGAAATTCACCGTGCGTTCATCTTCGGATTATACACCGGGGTGCGTTGGTGCGACACAAGCCAGTTGACCTACCGCAATGTGGATTACTCAACCCAGACATTGCGGTTCCAGCAGCAGAAGACAAAAGACCACAGCAGCCGAAGCTGGGTAATCGTTCCGTTGAACGACACCCTTATCCGTCTGATCGGTGAGCCGGATAACGACAACTTTGATGAACGGATATTCAAACTCCCGCATTACAACATCTGCAACGTGTATCTTCGTAAATGGGTAAAGGCGGCAGGCATCAGGAAGAAAATCACATGGCATTGCGCCCGCCACAGCTTCGCGGTGAATGTCCTTACCAAAGGAGCGAACATCAAAACGGTGTCGAGCCTCCTCGGACACACCTCCATAAAGATGACGGAGCGATACCTCCATGTCGTCGACAGTCTGAAACAGGATGCAATCAACTCCCTCGGTGAAATCAATTATACACCGATGTAAGGTGGTACCCGTATACAGAAGCCGATAAGTCAGCAATGATTTGTCGGCTTTTTTCTTCACTGCAAATCACAATGAGAAACAAAAAGGGAAAATCGGAGTGTGAAATCGGCAACGGGGATTACGACTTTGGAGTAAGACCAACCAATATTCTGCAAGGGTTTTGAGCTGCAAAATCAGTTCCGTGCAGCTCAAAACATACCTTGCAGAATCCCGACGGATTCCGTTCTGACATACAGAATCAGAAGGCTTGATAGCACCAAATTACAATAGGCTCCTTACAGAAAAGCCAGCTGTAATCGGGATAGCAGACTGTTTCAATTACTTGGAACATCAATATTGGCAAAATCCAACTTCCTGCAATGAGGGAAAATAAGATTTGATGAAAGATGCTTGATATATCAATACGCGCTATATAATGCTTTTGAGGTTGCAATTTGGTTAATACGCATTGCTCCAGTCAGTTGCTTATTGACGGCTTGATTGCAAAGGTGCTGTTAGTATGTATTGACGTATGAACGTACTAACGTACTGACGTATGAACGTATTGACGTATTGACGTATGAACATCTGAACGTATGGATGTACATACGTATGAACATATGACTGAATGAACTTATGAGCAGAAGGATGTCAATCCTTATGGACGAATGACAGGAAGTATTGCCGTTTGAATGTCTTGCAGATTTGCCATTCATATGATTGTCCGTCTGACTTACCATCCGACCGATTGTTACACAGATACCTTAGAATTAAAACGGTCGGATTACGGCTGATCAACGCACATCCGACCGAAATTTCTGTCGGATTCGATAAAAATTTGATGAAGGGACGTGTAATAGTCCCCAAAAACAGCTACTACACATACTACTACACGATAAATTTGTGAACTACACCTATATTACACCATGATGGCTGTCGTTACACGTTTAATCCGTCGATTTTGATAGATACCATAATCTGTTTTTAGATACAATTATATTTTCTTGCCCCATCTCTCTAAGTATATTACGAATCAAATCAGAATTCTGCTCTCTTGTATTACGACCGGGAAGGGTGCCCTGAAGATATTCAAGAATTGCATCCCGTTTTGCCCCGTCAGCACCTGCATTCTGAATGTATTGCAAAATCATATGCTTGATTTTATCGCGTTCAAGACCTCTCACTTTCGTATATTGCGGAAGCTGTCTGGAGGCTTTGGCCACACCAAGGGATATGGTGTAGTTCGGAGCCTCTCCCTCAATTAGACCGCGTTTAAGGAGGTCTTGTGCTATCTCATCGTCAATCCGATGTCCTTTCTGAATGGCATCGAGAGAAATGCAATCGTGGAGGGTCAGATTGTCATTGTCCTTGAGCAGTTTGGTGTAACGCTCATTTATGGCATTGCCATAGATGCGGACAGCAACTTCTTTCTTCTCATTGTCAATCTCATAGTCCGGCATCGGGAATCTACGCTCCATCTGTTCAGTAAACATCTTTTTGATTCCTCGGCTTACCGTATCAATCATATTGAAATGCACCATAGCCTTGCATAGACAGGCGTTGCGGAAGAATCGCTGTGGGCCATTGGTGGCAAGCGCATTTTCCAAAGTGCCGGGAATAAAGGAACCTCCATTGGCATAATAAAGAAATCCCGGATTCTCAACGAAGTTTATGCGCTGACGCAGAGTGTAGTCCTGATGGGCTATGCAGTTATGAAGTGCCTCACGGATCGTGTAGTCGTCATACTGCTTCATCGTGTCGGGAAACAACGTGCCTCCCGGCATCTCACGCAAGGTCAGATTATGTATCTTGGCAAGAATCTCATCTACCGTCAAAATAAACGGCACAGAAAAATGTTCATAATCAACTACGTCCTGTTTCTCATCGCGAAGAGTCCATGTAACTTCCGCGACTGCCGGGCGCAGCTTGCTATCCGAGAACATTTTGCCAAGCAGAATGATGGCTGCACGGGTAAGTTTGCCATTGACCATCAATTCGCACTTGCTCAGAAATTCTTCCGTCGACCAGCGGTTGACTTCCTCAATCGGAATACGGCTATGCACCTTCTTGAACATCTTTCGAGCCTTAGCGATAGCCACCTCGTCAAGATCCTCAATCGTGGCATCAGGCACAATTTCCGCAGACCAGTCCGGAGCCGGAGTCTGCCTACGGATTTCATCCTGCTTGGACTGATTAAGCGGCTTGAGGCTTTCTCCGTCACGACCGTATGCAATCCCTTTCCACTTCATCACGATATTGCGAGGCGAAGCCGGAATCTTGAACATCAGTATTCGCTTTCCATCTACCTCAATCGGGATAATCTCGCGGAAAGTCTGTCCATCGGTGGTATGCTGAGAGAAATCGTGCTTGAGATTATTGAGAGCTCCTTCGCCGTTTTTATATGACGTGCCGACAATCTCATGCTTTTTCTCGTCATAACCAAAAATCAGCCACGCGAAATCAAGTCCGCGAAGATTCGCCTCATTACTCAACGCCGAGAAATACTTACCCAAGTCATCAAAGTCGAAGTTGTTCTCCGCTTTTTTAAACTCCCCAACCTCGTTCTCGGAATGGTTAATGAGATTGTGGAATATATTAGTATATTGTTCTTTTGCCATAACTATATTGTCACTTGACTTGAGGTAGGGGTTCGCAGAATGTTTTATTGACTACGCGATCGCGCATTAGCTTCATATCCGTAAAATTACGGCAAATATTTTGGACTATTTCCATATAATTATCTGTGCCATCAGTTTTTTGATAGTAGTATGGCTTTATTGAGACACAGTTCTTGTGTTCAAACAAAGTATTCAGTAGTGTTCTGTCTGAATTGCCACAAGAATGCCCCATAATATATACTTGATATGGTGCCGATTCGATAAATTGCAGCATGTATCGATAATTTGTAGATTCTAAGTATCTAATAGATTTGATGTTTTTTAGACATTCATTATCCTCTCGCTTCAATAACTCTTTATAATCATCATCAAGTTCGTCTCCGTTGCCAAATATCATTTTCGATGGGTCTCTTAAATCTCCGTGTATGTGATTTACGTAACACATACACGATTGAGCATAAATGTCAGTAATCCCAGTGTAATTGAAACTTAACAACATCGTATTGATTGGCCTAAGCAGTTGCCTTGGAGTTTTATTAATATCTATAACTCCAAATCTTCCATCCGGATATTCTGCGATGTTTTTTTGTAGAAATTCATCAACATCTGCACGAATAGCTAACGCTTGCTCGGCAGAAGCATTTTTTATGCCTAATTGTTCATATAATGTGTATCTGTCTTTGTTAGCCCAATAATTGCAATGCTCATAAAAATTTTGGAGGCTTCCAATCGCCACATCATCAATTCTTATTGACTCTGAAATAATAATCTTAATGGAATCATTATAGGCAAGAGATCCTAATTGTAACGAACACAAATATTGCGTCAACAAGTCAAGAACATATTGAAGCTGTTTGTTGATTTCTTGAGGTATACAACCGGCACTCTCGGGATTTTCAATGGATTCTTTCAAGAGACGATAGTATTCATTTTCAATATCAACCCATTTCTTGTCTTGAATAGACTTGCATATACGATACAATAAATGGCTTTGGATAACTTCAAAGTTCTGTTTGTCATCTAATATTGAATTTACGAAGTCAACACCTTTAGGTGCGTTTAAAGTATAACCTTGTTGCCATAAGAGACTTTGCCATGTGTCTTGTCCGGTTGTTATAGAAAATTTACAAAGCCCATCAGCTAATGTTCTATAATGGCAGGTTCTTAAATTATAAAGCCACTTCTCCCAATACCAGTTTATGAAATCTTCATATCTGGTTGGAAGGCCATGAGCTAGGTCAAATCCGTTTCCGATGAGTATAATTCGATTCATGTTGCTAGAACTCTTTATTTCTGAGATTTGTCATATCTTGCCCAAAATCCAGTCAACGATGAGTCTGGAGTTGGTACTTGAGCTATTTGTCGCTCGATATTATTCCAATGGAAACGATTGTCACACACTGCATTAAGCTCGGTTATGTCAATTAGGATCAGTGCTTTTAATCTTAAAATATCATCATTCAGAAGTTTTAGCGTTTTATTTGTATTTGGCGACAAAGACATTACAACTGGATTCGGTTCTCCATTTTGTAATGCCTCCAATTTGTCTGTGTTTATGGCTATCGGTAAATATATGCAGTCCCCAGCCAATGATTCCAATTGAGGAATTTCAGAAGAAAAGAGTCTTATTATTATATTCTTAATAACTCTTGCACGATTATTCGGAATAACCGGATTATAGTCTAATGAGCGCAGTGACGGGGTGATTTGTTTTATTGAAATTGATAAATACTCTAATAAATTCTCTGCGACGAGTTTATTCCCAGATAATAAATTGTGAATATTGGTATTTGCAATTTGCAATTGCCCATAAATGAATACTAATTGACCGAACAAAAATTGTTCTAAAGCCTTTTTTGTTTGAACGAACCGATATGCTTCGGTGGCTATCAATACCAAAATACTTGCAAAAGCGCCACTAAAACAAGTGAATAAAAAGTTATTAGATATGAATGCAGAATTAACAGCACAAAAGCCTATCTCCATATTTATAGAGATAGCATAAGATAATCCGAGGAATATTAGACAGAGGATTATCAGAAAAAAGAGTGTATGCTTTAATTGTGTCATATTAAGGTTCTGCTGCTATTGTGAATGAATCATTGGTGAAAGTAGAGTATGGACGCGATGGCGAGTGACGCTTGAAATTCTCGGCTTGTTCCAGAATTTCTTTGAATACTTCGTCGTGTATGATTGGAGGATAACCTGCGCTCGATAGAAGAATAATGATGTTCATCTTCAAGGTGTCACGAATATCGCCACGATTAGCCCAGTCAATAACAGATGCTTGCTGTTCGACAAGTTCCTTAACCTGTTTTGCAAGGTCGGTAAGCTTATCATCGGGAAATTTGTCTGCGAAGTCGTACTTGACTGCGACTGATTTCAATATGTCGAAGAATGCCATCTCTTTGAAGTCGAGACCGAGCGAGTCTCCGGCGGTTCTCGCATTGTTGACATCAGTCATGAGGTCAACCATCTGCGAAACAACCTCGTCGATAACGTCGTTAGCGAGGGCGGCATCGTCCGAGCGGTCGTTATATTTCTTCACTATTTCTTCGAGCCTCTTGGTAAAGTCAATGCCTTTTTGCTTGTTGACTTTCTTAAGTGATTCAATCACTTGTTTAAGCAGTTGCTCCATGAGCTTGACCTGCGTATTCTTATAAGGAATTTGGCTCAACCGCTTTATATATTCGGCAGAAAGGAGGTCGATTTCCTCGTCGGAGGCAACTCCGATATTCTGAATTTCTTCGACGGCTTCACTCGTCAATGCATCCTTTATCATTTCGGCTACGCGGCGGTTCATTTGAGCCGCATCGGGTGCCTCTCCTTTGGTGAGCTTAAAGATGACTGAGCGCACAGCGAAGAAGAAGTGAATGTCATCGTCCTCCTTCACCGTAATTTGCTCGGAGTTGCAGCAAATAGTGTATGCCTCGCGCATCTTCTTGCAGTGGCGCATGAATTTGGTTTCTGACTCCTTGGTGCGTTGAATAAACTCCACTGCCATATTGAGACAACGCAGCTGTTCGAGCGGTTTGCCTGTAAAGTAGATCGACCAGTCGAAGCCTGTAAACATACGGCGTATGATGTCGAGTTCATCCTTCAGAATTTTGAGTGACTGCTCTATGGAGTCGAGCGAGTAGCCCTCTACGCCACCTCCGGCATAGTGGCTGAGGGCGGCGTTCATCTGTTTCTTTATGCCCAGATAGTCTACAACAAGACCTTTTTCCTTGCCGGGATAAACACGGTTGACACGGGATATCGTCTGAACGAGCGTGTGCATCTGCAATGGCTTGAAGCAATACATTGTATCAAGACAAGGCACGTCAAACCCGGTTATCCACATATCAACGACGATGGCGATTTTGAAGTTGCTCTTGATGGACTTGAACTGTTTGTCGAGTCCTTTGCGGTACTCGTCAGTGCCGAGCAAGTTCCACATCTCAGGAGGATCTTGCTTGTCGCGGGTCAACACCATGCAGATGCGCGGCATCGGTTTGATTTCCTCGCGCTCCTTTTCGGTGAGTGTTTCGCCGTCGATACATTCTTTTACCTCCGTCCATTCGGGGCGAAGTCGGATGATTGCCTGATATAGATTCCATGCAATGGCGCGGCAACTGCACACAATCATTGCCTTGCCCTCGACGGTCGAACCCTCCTCGACGCGCTTCTCGTAATGCGCTACAATATCCTTGGCGATGTTGGCGAGCAGGTCGGGGTCATTGAGAATAACGTCAATGCGCGTCATTCTCTTTTTGCTTTCCTCTATCTGATAGTCGGTAGCGCCATCGTCTTTACATTTCTTATAGTATTCCTCAATCTCTTTGACTTTTGAGGAATTGAGGATAACCTTTGCAGCGCGACCCTCGTAGACAATCTTTTTGGTAATACCGTCGGCGACTGCTTCCGTCATTGTGTAACGAGTCACAATCGGACCGAACACGTCGATAGTATCGTCTTTGGGAGTACCTGTAAATCCTACATAAGTAGCGTTGGGGAAAGAGTCGCGCAGATACTTGGCGAAGCCGTAGTTGCGCTTTACGCCTTTTTCGGTGATGGTGGTCTTCTGTTCCAGCCCTGTCTGCGAACGGTGAGCCTCGTCAGATATGCAGATGATGTTGGCGCGATTACTCAACAGTCCAGTGTTCTCCTCGAATTTCTGAATTGTGGTAAGGAATACTCCGCCTGATGTGCGGTTCTCGAGCTGTGTTTTCAAATCTTCGCGGCTCTCTACCTGCATCACTGTCTCGTCGCCGATAAATTTCTTGGCATTCAGAAATTGCTTCGCAAGCTGATCGTCAAGGTCTGTGCGGTCGGTGATGAGAACAATCGTCGGGCTGCTCAACTCTTTTGACTGCATGAGCTGTCTGGCGAGGAACAGCATGGTGTAACTCTTGCCGCAGCCTGTGGCGCCGAAGTATGTTCCTCCCTTGCCGTCGCCGTCGCCATTGATTTTGCTGTGACCAAGTATATTGTCGAACAACAGTGTAGTGGCAAAATACTGCGGGTAGCGGCATACTACTTTCACCTCGTCGGTAGTAGTGTCAGGAAAGAAAATGAAATTATGCACCACATCGAGCAAACGTTCTTTGCGGAACAATCCCTGCATCATTGTAAACATGGAGTTGAAGCCACCTTCCACTTCCTCATCGTCATGCTCCACCTTTCGCCATGTGTAGAAGTATTCGTAAGGAGCGAAGAACGAGCCGAACTTATTGTTGACGCCGTCGCTGATGACGATAAAGGCGTTATAGCGGAATAGGCTCGGAATATCGCGTCGGTAACGGACGGTGAGTTGTTCGTAGGCGTTCTCTATCGTGGTATTCTCCTTGATGGCGTTTTTGAACTCCAGTACAACGAGAGGAATGCCGTTGACAAAAACAATGCCGTCGGGGATGCGGTTGTGGTTCTCTACGATTTCAAACTGATTAACGAACTTTAAGATATTGTTTTTCGGAGTCTTGTAGTCAATCAGGTTGATATAGAGGTTGGGCTTTGATGTGTCCTCGCGCTTTATGGCGAAGCCTTTCATTATAAGGCGCATCGCCTCGACGTTCTGCGCATATACGCTGCCGCCCTCGGTAGTTTCGAAGTGGTTTATGGCTGCGGATATTTCGTTCTCGGTGATACCATCAGCCTTGTACTTTTCGCGCAAGAACGAGCGCATGTCATCATTGAGAATGACATCACGGGAGTCGCGAACGATGGTTTCGCCATGCACATAGGTGTATCCCTGTTTTTTGAATAGTTCTACAAATACCTGCTCTAATTGAGATTCATTGAATGTAGCCATATTAATGGTGTTTATGGAATTTAATATACCATCTTATCAGTTTATGTAGGCTTATTGACATAAATATTATTGAACCAATAAGCGGGAGCAACGCCAAAAGTTCCCAATATGATACTCGCCATAATGAAAACAGAATATATGCTATGAATCCTAAAACAGCTAATGGTAATGAAATTAGAGCATTGAAAGTCACGCTTTTCATTTTAGATACAAAATTATATATATCCCTCCTTTTCTTTTGTATCAAAAGGGAAATCCCTCCAGATTCTATTGCACGTACTATTTTTTCAATCCCGTCTACTTTACTTACTAAAAAAGAGGCCGATAGAGTAAAAATTGCCACAGAAACGGATATAAGGGTTGTCGACAGTGCTTGAAGAACTGACATATATGTACAATGAAAAGTATCCGAAGTCAAAAACTCAGTCCACATAATTATCTGGGATTAGATAGCGTGTGAATAATCCTTCCATTTTTTCTTTGATGAAATCAATATCAAATATTTTCTTTGACGACACATCGCTCAGTAACACAGGTACTGTATAGTTAAAACTATCTTCGAATGTATGTGATAGCTTATCCTTAAATTCCTGTACCGATGAGAACACTCTTTGTTCGTGGGTCTCAAAACGTAAGGTCCTTCTTGAATTTTGACACTGACATACACTGGATGTATCTTCTAATGCGCTAAGGGCATCTTCCGGCTTGACGTTATACAGTGTAAGAGTCTTTAGTCTCTTGATCTTAGACTCATACTTATATTTGGTAACGTAATCTGGTTCAGAATCTTCTCCCTCATTATAAGTATGTAAGGATATCTCTACTTTAGTAAATTGAGGGGTATTCCGAATATCATTCAAAAATTTTTCGGATTTTACATTGCGTATTGGCGAATTAATAATCTTGCTCATAATATGATGAGCAAGTTTTGACATTATTTTTGAATCCTTATTAGGATCAAGATAAAGGAATACATGCCAATAAGCAGCATGTTTTCCTTTTAGTATGTTTTTATAAATTTTTGGATAGAGAATAATATTATATGTATTATAGCAAATTTTATCTTTGGCATTGAAGTGATGCTCATCGCTATTAGACGCGTCCACATAGTAACCATCCATTAAGTTTGTTTGATACGCGGCAACGCGTAAAAGAAGACATTTGTCATTGTTAAAATCTAAGTCTATCGCTTCAATGGCGGAAATACCATGTTTAATTAGAGACGTGGAGCGGTTATCCTCAATTAAATGATTGTTAGGAGATGAATTGAATGTCTCAATTTTATTCTTTGTACTATCAATCATTACTGCTGGAGTATAAGGGAATAATGATTCGTTCTCCTTATCCACAGGTAGCAAATCTGAGATGTAAACAGGTATCGAAATTAGAGTCTCTTCTGGCGATACTCTATCCTTTTTCTTTTTATGTTTAGCCATAATTATTAAAGATTTGAGAGTTTGTGTAATAGCAGAAAAATAAAATCTATTAAGGCATTGTTTTCTCGACATAGAGTTATGGACAGAGTAGAAATGCTTTTTACGAGCTGTTCAAATTCTGTGATACTATTTGTGGGAGGAATTGGCATTACAACATTTGAAAGTCCGGTTTGAGTGATTAGGTTTTGGACTCCGCCTCCTATCAATTCTTGATAGTTTATATTTTGAAGTACTTGATAGGCAAAGTTATAGTGGGTGGACTTCGCAACTAACACATTATCAGCAGCCCATGCTGGCATTAAGTAGCGATTGACCACACCGATAGTTCCAACACGCCCTGTTGTTAAAAATTTTTCATTTTGATTTGCATTACGTGTATAACCAATTATGCCGGATGCACCAGCCACAGGGTATTTATATTCATTAGATGGAATTTCAACTTTGTCGGATAAAGATTTACCACTTGATATTGTTATGACATCTCCAATCGTACCCATGCGCCAGCCTTGGGGGAGGTTTTCGGGGTCGATGTTGTCGACGAACATGTGGCGGTAGATGGTTTGAGCGGTTGCTTCGAGTGTGGCTATGAGGCGGCGGTTATGCTCAATCCGTCGCTCGATGGCCTGATACTCCGCAACTATCTTCCGCTGTTCCTCAATCGGGGGAACAGGTAGCATCACATCGCACATTTCTTCCCACTCGAAAACTTCGCGAGCCGAGCCATGCGACTTAAAACGAGCATATCGGTCGAACTCCGGTCGACGGAACCACATCATAAGATATTCAGGGAGTAATTCATTAGCATTCATTACCTCAAAAACGATATACGCCTGCGATATGATGCACGGTTTGTCGCCATCATATAATGCTACGGTGATTTTATCACCGTTACGTGAAGTAACAGGAACAAACCCAAATTGGCGAGGTTGTACTATCTTGTAGTTAGACATATCCGTCCCGATAGTATTTGCAATAGAGGGTATGAATAACTTGCTTATACTTAGCCCAAGCAAATTATCGACTCCCAGTTCTCGATTGCGGACGTCAACCTGACGTATGTAGTCGCCGAGCCGTTTATAATTCGATTGCATAGCCGAGTGATTTGAAAACATTAAGGACAGCGGCGCGACTTTCGGCTTCTTCTTTCAGCAAAGCGGAAAGCTCGGTTTGAAGTGCCGACATCTGAGTCTCATAATCGACAGTTTCATCGCGGTTCAAGAACTTGATATATTTGCTCGGAACGAGCGAATAGCCTTTGTCGGCCACTTCTTCAAGGGAAGCGGAGTGGCAAAACTCCGGCACGTCGGCATAAGTTTCACTATGTCCCTCGCGCTGCCAGTTGTGATAGGTGGTTGCCACTCTTTGAATATCCTCGTCGGAGAAACGCACATATTTCTTCTCGAACGGTTCTCCCATCTGTCGCATATCAATGAAAAGGATTTCCTTTTCACGATCGCGATAATGGATTTCCTCGCCGTTGCGATTTATGACGCGAGCCTTTTTATTGGCGTTGAGAATCCACAGAGTTACGGAAATGTCGGTGGAGTAAAAGAGATTGCGCGGCAATATCACTATGGCCTCGACAAGTCCGCGCTCAATCATCTTGCGACGTATAGCGCCCTCGGTGCCATCGGCACTGAGCGCTCCGTTAGCAAGGATGAAACCGGCCACGCCATTGCACGAGAGTTTGCTCACCATGTTGAGAATCCAGCCATAGTTGGCGTTGGAAGTCGGCGGTGTCTCGTAGCCGTTCCATCGGGGATCGTCGGTGAGCTGATTTTCGGCTCGCCAGTCCTTCTGATTGAACGGTGGGTTTGCCATAATAAAGTCAGCTTTCAGCTCTTTGTGGCGGTCGTCGGTGAAGGTGTTGGCAGCATACTCGCCGAGATTGGCGGAAATGCCGCGAATTGCCAGGTTCATCTTTGCGAGCTTGTAGGTTGTCTTGGTGAACTCCTGACCGTAGACCGACACATTACGGCGATTGCCATTATGACGTTGAACAAACTTCATCGACTGTACGAACATACCGCCTGAGCCACAGCAGGGGTCATAGATTATACCCTCGTAAGGCTCGATAATCTCGGCAATGAGGTTTACAATGGTTTTTGGCGTGTAGAACTCACCCTTACCTTTGCCCTCTTTGATGGCAAACTTGGAAAGAAAATATTCGTAGACGCGCCCGATAATGTCGTTCTCAGTATCATTTTCGAGAATGGAGTCGAAGCCGTCTATCTTGTCGATTAGCGAACCGAGTTTTTCAGACTCAATACCGAGCGAGCTATAATAATTGTTGGGAAGAGCACCGCGAAGTGACTTGTTTTCTCTTTCAATGTCGGCGAGAGCCTTATCGACAATCAGAGCGATGTCGGCTTGCTTGGCGTTCTCCTTAATGTACGGCCAACGGGCGGTTTCGGGGAGATAAAACACATTTTTAGCCCCATAGAAAGCAACATTATCGACGAAGGCTTCCTGCCCGGCGGCAATGATTTCCTGACGGCGTTTCTCAAAATGGAACCCGGCATAATTCAAGAATAACAGCGAGAGGACAACATGCTTATACTCGCTTGGCTCGATTGAGCCCCTCAGTGCATCACACGCCTTCCACAGCATCTCCTCCATCGGAAGAGCCTCTTTCTTATTTTGCGCTTTCTTAGCCATAATCAAATCGATTCTACAAATTCCTTGTTAAGCAATTCATCTAATTCAACATCAAGCAGTTTTGCAATCTTAACCAATAAGGCTATATCAGGTTGTGAAGAGTTTGTGCACCACTTTGAAACAGTCGATGGGTTTATGCCTAACTCCGAAGCCAGCCATTTATTCGTTTTCTGTTTTTCTGCTAATACTACTTTTATTCGATTTATCCTTCCAATCATAACATAAATTCTTTGACTGCAAAATTAATGAAAATTTTTCAGTGCGCAATAGCCAAATGAAGTTTCTGCTTATTCCAAGGGATAAAACCGTCTCCTGACTGAGTAGCGAAGCCATTGTAAGATAATATAAGTTGAGAAATCTGAAGTGGGAGGAACCTAAAATATGAAGATAAGGGGATAAAAGGCGCAAATCGGTGCAGTTAAAAATCTCTAACGGATGACAATTATTTCAAATCCATTTGCTCATGCTTGCCGCCATCTTCCGCAAAAGTACACTATTAGTACACTACAATCTACAGATATTGCTGATAATCAAGATAATTATGGATGTATATAGAAATTTTCCAGATTCTCAATTGAACTTATGCGATAACTTATGTTATCTTATGTTTTGAAACGATTGACTCTTCAATCGCTATTCTTTGCTGTTTTGCGTTGCAAAGTTACGCATTTTTATCGAGGTAATCAAGCCTCAATTTCTCCGTGGGGATTGATATGGTGCTTTTTACGGAGCTGAATAAGTGTCTTTTCGGACACATTCAACAGTTTCGCGGCACCTCTCCATGTTCCGGCACGGATATAGGCCCTTATGATGCGGTCTTTCTCCGCTTTCGGATTTCGGTGGGTCAGGTCTTCGGCTGTTTCCGGCTGAATGTCGCTGAAAACGAGGTCATCGGCAGATATGATGTCGCCGTCGGCATGGAAGGCTGCCATTAGAATGGTATCTTTCAGTTCACGGATATTGCCGGGCCACGGATACAGTTTCAGAGCCTTTATAGCCGATGCGTCGAGCCGCTTTCTCACCTGAGATGTCTTATGCGCATATATGGCAAGAAGATAATCGGCAATGTCAGGAATATCCTCGGTCATCTCGCGCAACGGCGGCACGTTGATACCCGACTGACGCAACATATAGAAAAGATTGTCGCGGAAATCTTCCTCGGCAAGCATCTTCATCAGTGTGCCGTTGGCGGTGCATATCATCCTCACATCGGGATGTTCCTCCGAGAGAATGTGCAGGAATACCGATTGTTTCTCGAAATTGAGCAACTGGATGTTTTTCAAGATGATTGTACCTCCTGCGGCGTTCTGGAAATAGCTTTTGATGCGGTTATACATTTCGTTACGGTCTGATTTTGGGTCATGCAGACCTACAAGTTCAGCTCCGCCAGCTTCAATTACCGTTATCGGCTTCTGCGTCCGTGAGCTTTGGAGATAGATTTGCCGAGCAATCTGTTCCTTCCCCATACCGCTTTCTCCGAAGATGATGCAGTTGGCATTGGTCTGGGCGATGCGCTCGATAGCCTGCTCAATCTCCTTGAATTTCTCGCTCCGTCTGGGAATAAGAGCGTTGTCAAGCTGAATCACAACACTTTCCGGTTTGGCATACTTGCCGACGGTTTCAATGAGTTGCTTGTCAATAGCCGGACGCTGTATCACATCCACGGCACCGCCGTCGCGCATTACCGAGAGAAGATCCACGGCATTCAGGTTATCCACTATGGCAATTACGGGGAATTTGTAACCCTCGCGCTTTTGCCAGTTTACTAACTCTTGTGCTGTGCCGTGGGCGAATTTCATCGCCGTTACCACGACCGCGCCGGGCGGCAGTTTTACCACCTCGTCTTTTGCCGCCTCCATATTATCGACAGCTATCGGCTCATAGCCGTGCTTGACAAGCAAGCCCGACATAAGCCGACGGTCGGTTTCGGAGGCTTCTACAATAATTACTTTGTTCATGTTTTATTACATTACTAATGCTCATTTTTATTGAAAAGAGCCAGATTGAACAAGATAATACTTGTGCAATTTGACTCTTATTATGACAGGATATAAATCCGAATATGATTACATTTTATATTTGGCCGGTTGCTTGCAAGTATTCTATTGTCTTGATACGATATGTCGCGTAGGCATCAAAATATCTGTCTTGGGATTGGCGGTAAAGGGTCTGGGCCTGAAGCAAATCAGTTATCGTTGATGTGCCGGCATGATAGAAACTGTCATACTTCCGGAGGTTTTCTGCGGATTGTGCTATTGATTCTTTTGCCAATCCCATTTTCCTGTGTGCGGATGTCAGTTCGTCCCATGCGTTTTTCATCTTGATCTGAAGAAGCTGGGTTGCATCTTCAAGTTCGTTTCTTGCCATCAGCGTCTGCGCTTTCTTATTGCGTATGGCATGGCTGCCGCCCCACCATCCTGAAATCGGAACAGATACACTAAGGAACACTGCACCGAAGTTATGACCTTGTGCTACTATATCTTCATAGAACCAGCCTCCGCCAACGCCGACGGTCGGAAGATTCTTTCCAAGTTCTATGCGCTCGTTCAGTTTAGCACCTTTGACCTTTTCCTGCAAAAGTTGATAGCTTACGGTTGCCGAAACGCTGTTTGCGGGATCACTGTAAATGTCGTGCGAAAGCTCAGGCACTTCCATCGGGAACAAATCTTCTGGCAGCGTGATGTTTTCTTCCGGTTTTCCAATATACTGGGCAAGAAGCATACCGCATAATCCGATACCGTTGTCAAGGTCTATGGCCGCACTCTCCATTTCATTTCTTCGCAAGGTAACTTCAAGGAGATCATTCTTAGTCGTTACCCCGGCTTCAACTGCAATGTTTATCTGACGGGTCAGGGTATCAAGCATCGCAATTACTTCATTTACAGTTTTGCGGCTCTCGACAAGTGTGGCCAGCTTCCAATAATACTGGTCCACGGTAAGCGTCACCTCTTCACGCGACTGACGCAGTTGCAATTCTGAAACAGCCTCTCCGATTTCCGCCAGCTTGGTGCCGTTGACAATTCTTCCGCCGGCAAATATCGGCTGTGTAAATGATACACTTCCACTTATGCCTTTACGAATCAGACCGAGCGTGAACATATCCATCACGTTGTACTGCATCACATCGTGATTAGCTTGAAAGGCCAATCCGGATGCACTGATTTCGGGAAAGTATTTGGTAAAAGCCTCGCGCCTTGTCTCTTTTGACGCGACAATAGCCTGACGGGAGTTACGGATACGGACATTGTTTTCCAATGCCATTTCGCGGCATTTGTCCAATGTCAATGTTGTCTGGGAGAATACTGACATCCCGGACAATACCAATATTATAAGTGTTATCGCTCTCATTGATTCTTAATTTTTATTTCCTGTGTTTTCCAATAGGCGACGGGGATGACAGTAAGAATGAATACCATAGTGATGAGAGTACCCCAGAATATCACGGTTCCCATCGGCATCCATAACGGACTCTTGCCAATCATCATTGGAATCACGCCCATAGAAGCGGCAGCCGAAGTAAGGAATATCGGCCGCATACGGCGACGGGCTGACGCAAAGATTGCATCCCTTACGCTCATTCCGTCGTATCTCTGCAATTCTTCCGCATAGTCAATCATTATTATAGCGTTCCTCACAAGAATACCCATCAGGCTTATGAAGCCAAGCACACATGTCAAGGAAAGAACAACGCCCTGTATCGCAAGACCAAGACCGGCACCGGGAATACATAAAGCCAACGAAACGAGCAATAGAACGGACACTCCGGCCTTCTTATAATGTGCGAGAAGAATGAAGAATATGATTGCCACGGCAAGCATCAGTGCTTTAAGCAGGTCAGGAAGTATCTCCATCGTATCCTCATATTCACCTCCATAAACAAGAGTCACGCCTTCCGGCACCTCGAATTTATCAAGTCTCGCACGCAATTTATCGGTAACGGCCATCACATTTTCGCCCCTTTCCACTTCGGCGGGGATGCTGATTGTGCGGATTCCGTTGCGGTGCATCAGCTCTCCGTAGTCAAGTCGCGGGGATACATCCGCAAACTGATTGAGCGGTACATTTCCAAGTCCTGCGCTGACAGGTATAAGTTCGTCCGCAAGAATAGAATATGACGCACTGTCGGCTGTCGTGGTTTTCAAGACAACATCAGAGCTGTATGTGCCGTCCCAAAGAGTCGCAAGCGGCAGTCCTTTTCCATATCTCATTGCCAGATTTGTCTCCACCCACATTGTTGAAAGTCCGAGACGGGCCATTTTATCTCGATCCGGAACAATGTAGGCTTCAGCCAATGGTGTTCCGAGGCTTGTGCGGATCAGGTTAAGTTCCGGCATTGAGCGCATTATGGACATGATACTGTCGGACACAGACTGCAACTGACCGAAATTTTCTCCCGACACTCTTACCTCGACAGGGTATGCGGCATTGGAATAACTCAACTGTTTGAAACGGACATTACCGTCTGGGAAATAAGCACGGTAGCGTGGTGTATATTCGTTAAGCAGCTCTATCGTTGCTTCGTGTCCGGTTGTGTTGACAATAAATTGCGCGAAATTGGGACCCCCTACTTGCGGTGCGTATGTAGTCTGGAATCGCGGTGAACTGCAACCATGAAAATTGGCTACCGATACCACCCGTGGATCTTTTCTCAGAATTGCCGCAAGGGAATCGGCGAGTCCACTTGTCCGTTCTACGGAAGTTCCTGTCGGCATAAATATCTCTACCGCAAACTGATCTCTTTCAGCAATAGGCATCATCTCCATAGGTCGTTTGGCGAGAATATAGCATCCTCCGGCAATGGAAAGCACACCAAGCGCAAGAACAGTCTTAGGCCAGTTGAAACAGACTGTAATCAGCCTGTCATATCCTCCTTGAAGCAAAGACAGAACCGAGAAATGTTTTTTACCCCCGGATTGCTCATACATCGCGGCGGCTTTCGCCGGTTTGATTATCCGGTATTGCATGAACGGAACCAGTAATTCTGCAATAAACAGTGAAATCATAAGTATGATGGTGATGGCCCACGGAAAATCAGTGAGAAAATCCCGGAACATCCCCTTCATTGTCAACAGGAACGGGAAGAAAGTAACCGATATGGCAAGCGTGGCCGAGAATATTGATTTGAAAAACTCCGAGCCGCTGCGCAAAGTGGCCTGCATCGGATTCATTCCTGAGGCCAGTAAATCCACATATTCGTCTATTATTACCACTGAGTTGTCAACTATCATTCCGAGCGAAAGAATCAATACGGCAAGCGTTACGGTATTGAGTTCTATGCCGAAAGCATAGAAAAATCCCAGAGATACGAAAATGGTTATGGGAATTGTCGAGACCGCTATCAGGGCTACGCGGAACGGGAGCAACAGCATGATGGCTATTACAACGGCTATAACCGCAATCAAAAGCTCTTTCAGAAAATCCCATACGCTTGAATTGACAACTTTAGGCTGGTCCGTAATTTTAAAGACAGTCACATCTTCGGGGAGCGACTGCTGAAAGGCCTCCAGTTCAGCATCCACCTGAGTGCCGAGTTCCACCACATTATGCCCCTTCTTCATCTCTATGCTGAGAAGAATACATTTCTCATCATTGTTTGTGATATAACTGTCCGGTGACGGATATTCTCTCTTTACATCGGCAACATCCTTCAGACGCACTACATCTCCCGAGGGAGTGGAGAAGACAATCATGTTCTTGATTTCTTCAACCGAATTGTCGTTCTTCTGCACTATGATAGGCGAGGTATAACCATCGAGTCTTACATCGCCGCCGGTAGTCTTGAATCCCTGTGTGAAAAGTGATGCTGCAAGAGTTTTTTCGTCTATGGCATAATGCGACAGTCGTTTCGGGTCAATATATATTGAAATCTGTTCTTCCTGTTTGCCATATACGGTCATTGTGCCGACAATGGGCAGTGTGCGCAATCGGTCTTTAAGCAGATCCATATAGTCGCCGAGTTCCCTGTAGGTCTTGTCCTTGCTCTGCATTGTGAGCAGAATCGCCGAGGTTTCTCCGAAGTTTGAAATCAACTCCACTCCGAGAACACCTGACGGCAACTCACGTTTCAGACCCGGAATCCTCATGTAGAACTTGCTCCAGAATTCATCGGTGTCCTTTACATTGTCGTCGAGATTTACAAATGTCATCACCATGCCGTTGGTGGCACGCGAGGTTGTCTTGGATTTTTTGACCTCCTTGAAGCTGAAAGTATAATCCTCCATCTTCTTCATGACGCGCTGCTCCATCTCGGCAGATGTGGCACCGGGATAGACGGCCACAAGAACGCCCTCGCGGATGGTGAAATCCGGAAATTCATTCTTGTTCATCTTTTCAAGCGCGTAAATGCCGAATGCTATCAGCACGCAGACCACCAATATCACCACATTGTGATATTGATAGCCCCATTTCACTATCCCGGAATCCTTTACCGGGGGTAGTGAAGGTTTCTGTATTTTCTGGTCGTCCATAATCAGTCTATTGCGGTGATTGCAGTATTTGAACTTACCTTTTGCTGTCCCTCTACGATAACTTTGTCGCCTTCAGTCAGACCGGATTCAATAATCATCTTCTCCCCTGAATATGTTTTCGCAATGACATATCTTTTTTCTGCATGACCGTTATTGTCTATCCAGACAAAATAGCGGTTGGAGTCATCAAGAAGCACGGCGGACACAGGGAGCGTGATTGCCTCTTTTGTATTATCCGCCAATAGAAAGAGGCGACATATCATGCCCGGCAACAGACTCCCTGCGGGGTTAGGACAAATGAAAGTTACCTCGTATGTACGCGACAGCGGGTTTGCCGTTACATTCTTGTCCGTAAGCGTGCATCTGTATGTCTGTTCTCCAAGTGCTGGCACGTTAAACATAGCTTCAGCACCTTTTGACATTTTTGAAATCTCGTTCTCGCCGACAGAGATTGTGATTTTTACATTCTCTATTTTTACCAGTTTCACAACAGGCGAGGCCGGAGCTACCGTTGAACCTATATCGGCTATCTTTTCAGATATATATCCGCTGAAAGGCGCATACAGGCGCGTATCATTCAGGTTGTTCAAGGCGATTGCTGCCGAGGATTTGGCGGCGGACAGAGCGTTTTCAATCTCCACCCATTTCATGTCGGTGATTGTTCCCGCGGCATGGAGTTTAGCCATTCTGTCGTAGGTGTCCTGTGCTGTCGCAAGAGAAGCCAACGAGATGTCATACATATTTTTAAGACTTTGGGCGTCAAGCTCTCCGATGAGCTGACCTTTTGCCACCTTTGTCCCCTCGCTGACATAAAGCGTTTTAAGTGTTCCGGGCACCTTGAAACTAAGCACGGTACCCATATTTTCGGTGATTGTGCCGGAATAGGCGTTTGTATTCGTTACCGGAACCGTGGCGGCAACAACAGTCTTGACGCGAACCGGCGGTGTCTGTTGCTTTTGTTCCTTGCCGGAGCAAGATGCAAGCGCAGACATCATCATAAAACCTGCGCCAACAATCAGCAGTGATTTGATATTCATAATTATGGTGGATTTATTTGTTTTGGAAACCTTTTTTCAGCCGTTGGAAACGCTTGATGTAATGTCCCGTTCCGATGATTGCAAGAATGATTCCTACAATCCAATGAAAATGTCCCCAGAAAGAACCTTCGCCGTCAACAAAAGCCAGCAAAATTATTCCGGAAAGGATTTCGATTATCATTGTTACTGTCAAGACTATTGTCACCCCACGCCCTTTGGTATTACCTTTCAGGAGGGTCTTGAACCATCCGATATGTTGTTTGACATGGGAATATCCCAGGATCAGGAAGGCGACTGCACACACAACGTGAACGACAGACCAGATTATCCATGAATGATGGTTACCGTTCTCCGATGAAATATGTATGCCTATTCCGGTAATAATCAGGAGAATGAATACCGGAATCATGGACGCATCGACTTTGAAAATCTTGTTGACCTTTGACATCTCGTTTTTTTAGTGCAAAGTTACTGCCGGTTTGGGGCGCAGAAAATATCAATCTCCCATATTATGTTGCCAATCGGTACGAAATGAGTCTTTTTATACTTGGATTATTTGTTGAAAATGCTTAATTTTGCCGAAAAAGAGATGGCTATGGATACTCCCGCCCGACTACTGCATCTGATTGATGAGGAAGATATAAGGCAAAGCCCTGAAAAGTTTTTTATGCTGGACCAATGTGGATTTTTCATTTGCACGGAAGGGTCTGCGTCAGTTTCGTTCTTTAATAAAAGCCATGCTGTCAAGTCTGGCACACTTGCACTGTTCCATCCTTTTGTGAAGATAGTTTTTAGAGAGATTTCAAGTGATTTGAAAGGATATTGGGGTGAGGTGGATTTATCCAAAGCATTGCCTGTGATAAATCAGGTATTGAGTGTGGAAAATATAGAAACTATAAAATCAGAGCCGGTTGTCTATATCAAAAACAGTGTGTTCAGTAATCTTATATTGAAAGTAGAGGATTATCTGAAAGAGTGTGATGAACTTGAACGAGAGATAGCCACCACTGAAATTTGCCGCCCGATTTGCAAGGCTCTGTTGAAGTCCCGCAATGAAGCGTTGATGCTCGATGTGCTTAACCGATATTATCTTACAAAGTCGAAATCGGTATTACATACAACCGGCCACGACCTTGTATTCCAGAAATTCATGATGGATTTGCAAAAGAATTATGCGAATCATCACGACACTATGTTCTATGCACGCCGTTCCTCGCTCAGTCCAAAATATTTCTCGGCAGTAGTCAAACAGGTTTCCGGAGCAGCTCCTATAGAATGGATAATACAGACTATAATTGCCGTGGCGCAAAATTATCTCACCGATACATCTATGACAATAAAAGAAATAGCCTCGATGCTCGGATTTCCCTCGCAGGCGTTTTTCTGCAAGTATTTCAAACGCTACACCTCTTATTCTCCAAAGGAATACCGGATAAACCATAGGACATAAGAAAAGTGAGCATATCAAACAAGCTGACATACTCACTTTTAACCAATTATAACCCCAGCCGACTATATTTAGGGATGTAGTTAATAGATGATTCCGCTACCATCGACTCCTTTGAGCAGTTGGATTGCGGCGGAATATCTACACGCTGGGATTGTTGTGGTTGTTCATCGCGCTTGACTTCCTCGCCGTCCTGTTCCACTTTCTTGGGTGCAAGGGCGACTGTGATTTTGCGGTAATGGGCCGAGATGCGGATTACATCTTTTCTTTTAGGATTTCTTCGTTGTCCTTGAAAAATTGTTCGAGGACATTGTTGATGAAGTCACGGACGCAGCATGGAGGCCGGTATCCGGAGCTTAGGGTTCGGCGGATGTTCAGAACGAAGTCCGGTTCTATGCCGATTTCTGAGAAGCGGCGACTGAACTGACTTGTATCCCGTTTGCGGAGATACGTTTCCCAAAAGCGGGAGGAATCGGGGTGATGGTCGTTTGTCATAACGGTGGATTTAGTGGTGAAACAATATGACTGTTTTTCAATAGCCATGTGGCTTGACAACTTCAAACGTACGTACGATTGAATTATCTATAAATCTATCTTTCTGTAAACATACAAACGTACAAATGTAGAAATAGGCAGGTAAGCAGTTCCTTTAATACATAAATCATTTGAACTATACCTAAATCTATATCTTGATTTATAGAAAGTATGGCATATAGGCATATAGGCATATAGATAATAATAATGTAATCAAGATTGATTGCCAGATCCATAGTTCAAAAGGCAGTTCCTCATATAGTCAAGTAAATTGAACTCCTTGAAGACAGCTCTGTAAATCAATCTCTACATAAAGATACAAATAAATTTCCAGATAGTTTTATATGTCTTTTGACAGTTAAATGCCTCAAATTCGCCTGTGTCCTACTATGTCCGGTTATGTCCAAGTATGTCTACAAAACGGGACTGAAAATTTAACATTCCGACATCAAATTTTTTTCTTGCAGCTTCTTATAGAGCCTCGAAATCAGGCATAAGGTGTCAAAATTTTTTCTCGTCGTTTGGATTTAAACGCAAATTTTCGTAACTTTATATAAGCACCGGGAGGCTTCAAAGTCCTCCGCTGACATGAAACAGGCAAAAGTACGACTTTCGTACACCCCGAATGGCAAACCGGGCAGTCATAACGGATTTAATCTCCTGTTTCATAATATGAAGGATGTACACACGTACATAGCAAGGTGTCTTTTGGGTTCCCCAAAAGGTTTCGGGTCACTGATGTTCCCACGAAACAACCTTGCTATGTGGGGGCTGTCCTCCGAAGTCGGGCATCCCATGTTTATGTCTGCGGCTGGCAGAGGCTCCGCGATGCACCACCACTTAATCCACATTTTTATGACAAATCTATTCTGTAAAGGCGGACGACCGCCGGTTGCCAACAAGTGCAGCCATCATGTCAAAGTCAGCTTTGACGACCTTGAATGGAACGAGCTTTCCCGTATGATGGAAAAGGCCGATGCGACCGTAAAGGCCACTTTCATCAAGCAGCTCATCTTTGGTAAGCCTTTCAAGGTTCTCACCACCGACAAGTCGCTTGCCCTCTATTGCGCCAAACTGTCGGAATTTTTCTGCCCGTACCGCACAATCGGAGTCAATTACAATCTTGTTGTGAAGGAACTTCGCGCCAATTTCACCGAAAAGAAAGCAATGGCATCTCTCTATAAGCTGGAGAAAGCCACAATAGAAATGATTGCCGTGATGACGGATGTCATGGCTCTTTCGGAAAAATTCGATGAACGATGGTCGCAAAAATCTCGATAGGCTCATCACTCTATGGTGCATTGGCATATAATTCCGAGAAAATCAACCGGGAGGAAGGGCGGCTGTTGGGAGCCAACAAAATCATCCTTCCCGCCGACGGGCAAATCGACATCGGACGTATCGCCGAAAATTTCAACGCCTTTATGCCTAAAACCGGCAAGACCAAAAAACCGGTTCTTCATATCTCGCTCAATCCGCACACCGACGATAAGCTGACCGATCAGGATTTTGAAATCCTCGCCCGCGAATATCTGGAGAAACTCGGCTTTGGTGAGCAGCCCTTCATAATCTACAAGCACGCCGACATCGCCCGCCACCATATCCATATAGTGACAGTCAATGTCAACGAACAGGGCAAGCGGCTCAATCAGGACTTTCTGTTCAGGCGCAGCAAGAGAATCACCACCGAGCTGGAGGAGAAATACAATCTCCACAAAGCACAGCGCGAGAAAATCACTCCTGATATGCCTATCAGAAAGGTTGACCTCCGGCGATATCAAACGGCAGATTGCAAACACCGTGAAAATGGTCGGTATGCGCTACAAGTTCCAAACCATAGGCGAGTATAACGCTGTTCTCTCCTTGTATAATGTCAAATGCGAGCAGACCGATGGCAGGGTCAACGGACGCGAGTATCACGGTCTGGTGTATTTTGCCACAGACGACGAAGGCAAGGTTATCGCCAATCCATTCAAGGCTTCACGCCTCGGCAAGTTCGCAAGCCGGACCGCCGTTGAAAGTCGCTTCGAGCGTGCCAAAGACAAGATTGATATCGCACCGACAAAGCGCAGGATTTCCGATGTGCTTGCACAGTCAAGGAGTAAAGAGGCCTTCATATCAGGATTAAAAGAACGAAACATCGACGTTGTGTTCCGCTATACCGACGATGGACGAATATATGGCGTTACGTTCATCGACCACAACACTCTGACGGTATTGAACGGCTCCAGACTCGGCAAACAGTTCTCAGCAAATGCCCTTAATGAGCGTTTCAACAATCAACAGGCGACAAATGATGTACCGCTTCCCGACACTCCCGTTATCGTGCCGGAGCCGGAGCAGTCCGCCGACACCCATTCGGATTCTCAATCCCAAACCGCAGACACTCAGACACCGTCGGATGGACAGAGCCACACCGCAGATGCCCAGCATCAATCCGTAGCGTCCCATTCCACTACCGATTACAGCGACAGCGATTTCACGCTTCCGGGTCTTGACCTGTTCCAGTCGGGGCAGTCGTTCAATCCCGAAGAAGAAGAATTCCGCCGCCGTATGCAGCGAAAAAAGAAAAAGGGGACACGCCATCGTTTTTGACTGATTTAGCTGATTGTTCGCACAATAGTGTGAATGTCAGATTTATTCCGTATCTTTGCCACTGAATCGCAGTCATAAATTTATTTTGATTGTGGATTTAGTGGTGAGAAGGCGGGAGGGATACCCGCCTTCTTTTTCAATCTTATCCTATCCACTGTTATTACATCCACTTAATCCACATAAATTTATGGACATAATCGAAGTTGAACGTGAAGTATTCGATGCGCTCATCAACCGTGTCGATTTCCTACACAAGACCGTCAAGGCCTTGTATGAACAGTTGCGCGACAAGAAGTTGTCAGACTGGTTTACCACAAAGCAGACCTGTGATTACCTGCATATATCCGAGCGAAAGTTGCGCACTATGAAAGAGCGCGGCAAAATCGGCTTCTCACATCTCGGACGGTTGTCGCAATTCAAAGGCTGCGATATAGCCGATTTGATTGTCAAGGAAAAAGCATCGGAGCAATGAAAGAAACAGTTACCGCCAACGACCCGCGCATACTGCGCCTGACTACTCAAACCGACGACATTGCCGATATGTGCCAACGGCTGAAAGAAGAATACCATCCATTGCTCCACGGCAAGCGTTTCATCACCGATGCCATGCTGTCGGAGCTGTTAGGAGTGAGCCGACGCACAACACAAGACTACCGCGACCGAGGAATAATCCCTTATTACCGACTTGACGGCAAAATCCTATACGCCGAGGAAGACATAGAAATCTTCCTGCAATCCAACTATCGCCCGAAATTCGACTGAGAGCGACATAGATTATAATGACAATGGCAACCCGACTTATCGCCTGGTTGCCATTGTTATTTTCGGTGGAACGGATGTCAGTTCATCATGGCGCAATCAAATTTATGACGCATGAATTCCATATCCTCATAGATGGTTTTGTCCTGCGTCTTGGCGTATATCTGCGTTGTGCGTATGTCTGAATGTCCGAGCATTTTTGAAATGCTCTCAATCGGCACATGGTTGCTCAACGACAGTGTCGCAAAGGTATGGCGCGCCAGATGGGTTGTAAGATGCTTCTCCACTCTCGCAAGATCTGCAATCTCCTTGAGATATGCGTTCATCTTCTGGTTAGTTATGACCGGAAGCACCACATCTTTCTGGAGAACTGTCGGATGTCCGGCATATTTTTCCGCAATCTTTCGGGGAACGGCCAGCATCGGGATTATACTCATCTCGCCTGTTTTCTCACGGGCTTTACGTATCCATGTGTTGCCCTCGCTGTCAGTGGTTATGTTTGAACGCAGCAGTGACTTGATGTCACAGAACGCCAGACCGGTGAAACAGCAGAACACGAAAGTATCGCGCACGACTTCAAGGCGGGGCAGTGCTTTGAGGTCGAGTTCCATCACTGACTTGAGTTCTTTCTCCGTCAGATACTGACGCTCCGTGTATGTACGCTGATACTTCTTACCGATGAACGGGTCGTGGGTAATCCACTTGTGCGCCATCGCATACTGCATCACGTTTTTAACGCAACGTATATAACGGACTGCGGCATTGTTGGCGCAGGACTTCTTCATCCGGAGAAAATGCTCGAAGTCGTCTATAAGTCCGGATGTGACATCCTTGATGGGAATGTCCTCCATGTTTTGCGTCAGTCTGAGGAACTCCTCAAGATAATCGACGCAACGTGTCCATCGCTGGTAGGTGGCTTTGACTATATCGCCTCGGTCAAGTTCCTCCTTTCGTTTTTCGTTAGCCTCGCGGAATACATCACAGAGCATCTTCGGCTTCTCGACTGTTCCAAGAAAATGGTCACGGAGTATTTTCGGATTCACCATCTTTCCCTCCCTCACAAGCATATTGTGGATTTCAAGAAATCTGGCTTTGACTACCTCGATATACTTGTTCAGTTCGAGGTCACGGCGCGAGCGCCCTTTCGACATGGCACGCTTCTGATCCCAATTCTCCGGGGCGACGCTGCGGCCGAGGTTCATTTCTGAGATTTGACCGCTTACGGTAATGCGGACAAAAATCGGATACTCTCCGTTGCGGAGGGCTCGCGCCTTCCTTGCGATGAACGAGAGAGTGAAATACGAATCATGTAACATAATTTGAAATTGTGGTTTAATGGTTACATAAATATAATCATTTTCGCCCAATTTCACAACAGGCAAGAACCCCAAAATCAGTGCTGTATGGCAAATTCAGTGAACAGCTCCGTGAACAGGAACCGGTGTTCATAAATCTGTTCACGGTTATTTTTCGTCAACTTCATCATATTTCACCGGTCTGCCGCCTTGTTCACGAATGGCGGCGTTACGGATTCCTGCGATACCGGCGTAAAAGAGTTAAAAACACAGCTAAATCAGACATCATATAGTTAAATTTCTAAATTGATGTTAAAATTCGGCTGAAATCAACTCAAAATGCCCGAAAAGTGGGGTTTTGAACCTTGCGGAGCGTATGCCGGCCCCACTTTCAGGTTGACAAATCGCAGAAAAATACAGAAAATTAAGAAGTTACGATTGGAGGGGATGCCATCGTGAACAAACTGTTCACGATATAGGCTGTTCACGAATTGCACACCTCTTAACCCTACAATATGCATTATTCTGCCGGATAGGGATATTACAAAAATCGCTGAAACTGTCTTAGTTTCAGCGATTTGCTTGATTTTGCCGTTTGGCTTTGTGACCCCGGAGAGGTCAATAAATATAAATGACAATGAATGTGTATAAACAATCATCGTCGGCATTTAGTAAATGTAATATTCATTATATCAGTGTTATAACAGCCGTAAGGTTGTATCGCAATTCAGCAATCAAGATTCAATAAGCAGCACGTAGATTTAAGTTTTGTGGACAAAATGTGGACAAAAATTTGGGTCGGTGGACAACAATAGCTATCTTTGTTGCGTTCTTAATCTAAATGACCGTTCTATGGCTACAATCACACGAACCATATCCACAAAAGTTAACACTTCGGGCGAGGCGGAGATTCTGCTTCGACTGACTGTTTCACGCTCACTGCGTCTGCGTCTGAAAAGCGGGATCTACATGAACCCAAAACGCTTCAAAGATGGCGCGATTATCATGCCAAGAGCCAATCAAAAGGAGGCTAAGGCTCTTAATGATATAGAAAAACGCATCACAACACTGGAGCAACTCATTGTATCTGCCTGTATTGACAATCCACAGGAAGATTTGTCGCAAGATTTCTTCCGTGACCTTATTGACCGCTTCAACCACCCGGAGAAATATGAGGTGAAGAAAGTCGAGCTGACATTTTTCGAGCTGTTTAATGAGTATCTGGAAAAACATCCTCTGTCTCCGGCGCGAGCCAATCATTACAAGGTCCTCGCAAGGGCATTGCGTCGTTTTGAGATGTATGTTCAGAAAACCTCAAACCGCAAATATAAGATGACTATCGACAATTTCACAACCGAATGGATTGAGAAATTCGGCGATTTTCTCAAAGCGGAACCTGAATTGTTCGACAAATATCCCGAAATCTACCAAGAGGTTCCGGCTGTAGTCCGCATCCAGCGTAAACCCAAACGGCCGAAGCCAAAGGGAGCAAACACCATATGCTGCACATTCAAGCGTTTTCGCGCTTTCTATAACTGGTGTATAGAGCGAGGATACACACAAAACAATCCCTTTGCAAAGTTCAAAGGCATAGGCACTGAAAAATACGGCAGACCTTACTATATATCTGTCGCAGAAGTGGAAAAAATAGCCGATTTCGACCTGTCGGCAAATCCGTCACTCGCTGTTCAGCGCGACATATTTGTTTTTCAGTGCCTTATAGGATGTCGTGTTTCGGATCTTATGCGTATGACCGACAATAGTGTTATTGACGGTGCTGTTGAATATATCCCTGACAAAACCAAAGGGGAACGCCCGGAGGTGCTTCGTGTGCCTCTCAATCAACGCGCCAAAGATATACTTGAACGCTATTCGGGCACTGAACGTAAAGGTATGCTCCTGCCATTTATCAGTGCACAGAAGTACAACGATGCTATCAAAAAGATATTTACACAGTGTGGCATCAACCGTATTGTAACAGTGCTGAATCCCACGACCGGCATTGAGGAGAAACGACATATCAACGAGATTGCAAGCAGTCATCTCGCCCGTCGTACCTTCATCGGCAATATCTACAAACAAGTGAAAGACCCTAATCTTGTCGGGGCACTCTCCGGCCACAAAGAGGGCAGCAAGGCTTTCACCCGCTATCGTGACATAGACGAGGAAATGAAACAAGACCTCGTTAACATCCTCGGATAATAGCCCTGATTCCCAATAAAATTCGTAACTTTGCAAAATGAAATCCGAGCTGAATAAATACGACAATATCAACGCTGATGACGCTCAATTCATCAGCGATATAAAGGCGATAGTATATACCGCCAAACAAAAGGCATATCAGGCCGCTGACTTATACCAAGTAGTCAGCAACTGGCTTGTCGGCAGACGCATTGTTGAACAAGAGCAACATGGCCGGGAACGTGCCGAATACGGCAAACGAATAATAGAGCTTGCATCAGAGGCGTTGACGGCAGAATATGGCAAAGGATATTCAGCTACCACTCTCCGCAATTATAGAAAGTTCTACCTCTCTTTCAGGGGATTGCAAATTCAGCAACCACTGCTTGCTGAATTTAAGAGTTGTTTTCTGAATCAGCAACCATTGCTTGCTGAATCTTTAACAACCATATCAGACATGGAGTGTGCCTATCCAATGCCAAATAATCTCTCATGGATGCACTATGAGCGTCTTATGCGTGTAAAAAATGAGGATGAAAGAGATTGGTATCTGAGAGAAGCATCTACCGAAAACTGGAGCTACCGAACCCTTGACCGTAACATAGGCTCTCAATATTATTATCGTCTGCTCCAGACTCCGGAATCAAAACGTGGTGAAGTCATTGATGAGATGCAACGACTGACAGCCGATTATCAGAAAGACCGACATAAATTCCTGCGGAATCCCGTGGTCGCTGAGTTCTTGGGCTTTGCGCAAGATGCAGCATATTCGGAAACCAATCTTGAATCCGCAATTATCGACCATCTCCAGAAGTTTATCCTCGAACTCGGCAAAGGATTTGCTTTTGTTGCTCGCCAGCAGAGGATAAAGACTGACATGGGCGAGTATTACATCGACCTTGTATTTTACAACTATATTCTTAAATGCTTTCTGCTCATAGACTTAAAAAGTTCTCAAATATCATACGAGGATGTGGGGCAAATGGATATGTATATCCGGATGTACGACGAGCTGAAATGCACTGAAAGCGACAACCCGACTATCGGATTGCTCCTTTGCTCGGAAACAAGCAAAGACTTAGCACGATATTCAATTCTCAAGGACAGCAAACAACTCTACGCTGCCAAATATCTGACATATCTCCCGACAAAGGAAGAATTAACCGCAGAAATCGAGCATCAGAAAGAGATTTTCGCCCTGCAAACGGGCAAATATCAAGATTAAACCCTTGCATTTTCTGCATTATCCGCATTTTTAAGAAGAATGAGATTGCATAATTTCCATAAAACTTTTATAGCAGCATTAGCGATGTTTTTGCTGTTAGTGGCTTGTAATGGTGGCAATAATGCTGAAATATATCGTGGATTACAAAGGGCTGAAGATTTAATCTCAGAGGATAAAAAAGATGATGCGCTTAAACTGCTTTTTGAACTTGAGAACAATCTCGATGCAACAACGCCCGACACGTTGAGATATAAGGTATTATCTCGTATCGGAAGTATATATTATTCAGACTTCAAAAAGGATAAGGCTGATGACTATTTTAAGAAAGCATTGGCTGTCGCACGTGAATGTGGCAAGGGATATGAGAGCACTGCGTTGTGGAACAGGTGTCTGACTATATCCGACAATGATTCGATTTTGATTTATCTTAAGGAATGTCAGGATATAAGCCATGTCTCCGGATTAAGATATACCGAAGTCATGGCGGGAATTAATCTTGCAAGTGCATACATCCAGATCGGAAATATGGATGAAGCGCATGAGATACTTGACAATATGGATCGTGCTGTTGTCAGTGATAGCGTACTAAAATTTGAATTGGCAAATGTCAAAATGAATTATCTTATTGGCAGTAAGAGTTTTGACAAGGCAAAGGAACTGCTTGAAGAGCAAAATGTAATAGATTTGAATTTATATGGCCGGCTTTCCCGATATCATAATTTATATGCCATTGAAATAGGGGAAGGAAGGTATGAATCAGCTCTTGAATATCGTGATTTGATTGACAAAATAAAGAACAAGATTGATTCGATAAGTCTTGATGAAAAACTGTCAAAAACAGAGCTGGAGTTTACATCTAAACTTGATAAAGAGAAGAGGAATAGAGAGATTACCGTCATAATCGGCTTATGTGTCATCATTATATTATCAGTATTTCTTTTTGCAGGAGTTAAGCGCAGGCTTATGATGAGGAAGCAGATTGAGTTGAACGAACAAATATTAAAGCTAAATCTTAGAATAGCTCAACTTACAGAATCTCATAATGAAGGCGACACACCGGCCAACGAAGTGAATGCCGATGTTCAGCCCGAGATTATTGAAAAATTGAGACTTAATAAAGAACTTTTCATGCGTAAGCCGGTATATAGTCGGTTGAAACAACTAAACCTGAAACGGGATTCTGATGCAATAGACAAAACCGCAGTCAAGGAGATTCTGGAAGGGGTGATCGGGCAGTTTGCAGATGTATGTTCAAACCTCCGGCAACTATATCCGGGCATGACATCTGACGATGTGTTGTATTGCTCAATAATCTATGTCGGATTCTCGAAAGAGGTTGCATCTGTGGCTTTCGGGTCAAGCGAGGATGCACTCCGCCGACGCAAGAGCAGAATCAAACAAAAGCTTCCTCAAGCTGTTTTTGATGCCATTTTTGAGACAAAAGCGTGACATTCGACTTGTGTCACGCTATTGTCCGACTTGATATATAGACGGTTATGGTTGTCCGTACTAACTTTGCGGCAGAAACAAAAACCGTTTATATATGGAAAGAATCATACTGATTATCTCGTTCCTGCTTGCAATGCCCATAGGCATCTACGCACAGGATTCTCTTGATTCCCTTCTTATTAATAGGGATCTCGATGAGGTTGTTGTAACCGCCCAAAGAAAGTTCACCAAACCTACGACTCGCGGACTTAAAGTGTCTATGTCAGGCAATCCACTTTCAAAAATCGGGAGCGCCACTGACGCAATTATGCAGATGCCTCTTATCGACGGCTCGGCAGGTAGTATTTCTGTTCTCGGTAAAGGTGCTCCCGTGATATATATCAACGGGAGGAAAATGATGAGTTCATTTGAATTGAACACTCTGAAATCTTCTGACCTCGCATCAGTGGAGATCATCACTAATCCGGCCGCAGAATATGGCTCCGATGTGTCTGCTGTAATCCTCATTAAAACAAAACAGCCACTCGCCGGATTGTATGTTTCCGGCAAAGGAACTGTGACAGCCTCCGAAGAATGGTCGGAATCAGTCGGTGCCAATCTACAATATCATAACAATAACGGCTTGACCGTTTTCGGTGACATATCTTATGGCTGGGATGGATTTAAGCAGACGCGACATTATGCGGAAATATTCAAAAGAACCTTAGATGCTGAGGAAATCTTTACAACACTCTCTGATGAAACGGCAAAGAAGCGTAGTCAGTCGTTGACAGCAGACGGTGGCTTAAACTATGACTTCGGTAAAAACTCCGCAGGCATAAAGTATATCTTCAGCCGCACACCTAAAAGTAAATTTACCTCTGAGGGCAATTCTTCAACCGATGCGCTGCCAATAAGTGACATTACATCGACAACATCACTTGATGCTCAGGCTTTCGACCATTATATCAATGCCTTTGGAGATTTCAAACTGCCACTGTCTATCGGTTTGCGCACAGATTTTGACTATATGTTCGGAAAACATATATCATGTTGGGATGCAAAGGAGGAAGAAACCGAAAGAATCATAACAAACAGCACTAAATCAAATCATGATTATTTTGGTGCCAAACTGAGAATAGATAGAAAATTCGGCGACATCGAGGTAGATGCCGGAGCAGAATATGCCCATACAAAAAATGATCAATACTTTACGAGTCACGGACTATCGGATATGTTTCCAATGTCTTCATCAGATATAGTCCGCCAGAATCTGCAAGCATATTTTGTTTCGTTTGATTGGGACATAAGTCCAAAATGGAACATTTACGGAGGTGTCCGATATGAAACCACAGATTCACGTTATTGGAGAGATGAGACTCGTGACAATAATCGATCAAGGGAATACCATGATTTTCTTCCCAATTTAGGAATCCAGTTCAAATCGCCTGTTAACTTAACAATGTACTACAGAGCAAAAGTTAGCCGTCCGTCATATTCATTGCTTGATAACAATTTTGCTTATGTCACACCAACCCTATGGGAAACAGGTAACCCGGGATTAGTTGCTTCAAGAACCCACAATATAGGTGTTTCATTATACTACCGAAATTTTATCTTTCAAGGGACATATATACGTTCTGAAAATGCAATCGGAAGTGTATATCAATATGATGCCGGACTTAATGCAAATGTCAGAACCAATGTTAATCTACCGGACTATGACACATGGCAGTTTGTCGCTTCACAAGGATTTAATGTCAAGTTCTGGCATCCGACTATTCAAGGCGTTTTATTGCTTCAAAATTTGAAATACGGCAACCCAATCAAGAAATATAATAACCCGTTCTATCAGTTATCCCTGAATAACAGATTCGATTTGCCTGCGGGAATTTACGCCTATCTATCAGCGTTTTATCTTGGAACCGGCAATACATCCACCACATATTCCCGCGGGACATGGCAAATGGCATTGACACTAAGCAAAAGTTATCGGAATTGGACTTTTACACTGTCAGCCAATGACACCTTCGGGACATGGAAGCAAAAATTTGATACTTATTCCAATACAGTAGACTATAGATCAGGCATAAAGGGAGCTTCGCAATATGTGTCGCTTACTATTCGATATACAGTTAATGCTGCCAAAGGTAAGTATAAGGGAAAAGCAGTGCGAGAAGATGAAATGAACCGATTATAAAATAAAACAGCTTAATCATACATAATAAATAAGCAAACAGTGTTTAATTTATGGATAAAGTATTAAACCTTATACTTGCTATTGGAATTATTATCTTCCCCTATCTTGAAGTAGCAGCTAAAACTGAAGATAAGCTCAATCATAGAGTCGCTTTCAATGGGGCGTTGACTTCTTCCGATTCATGGCTACTTGAGTTCTCGTATCATTATATGTTCAACCGATACGTCGGCTTAGGAGGTTCTGTCGGCTCATGGAAAGTTTGGTATGAAGATGGTTGGGCATCGGGTAAAAGCTGGAATATCGACGAGGACGACAATAAGCCGTGGAATCTTTATATGCGTCCATCAGTTCTTTTGAAAACTCCTGCATTGAAATACCGTGCCTGTTCATGGTCTCTCTTTGCAGAGCCGGGAGTCATGTTGAATATTCCTTATCAGCGAGTCTGCATCGAAAAGACACAAAATTGGCCCGATATTGAATACGAATATATCAGCACAACCAAAGGTCAATGGCTTGCCTTGGATTTACGTATAGGTGTGAGCCTTGATGTCGGTCCATGTGGTATAAGTGCTGGTTATATGATGTCTAACCACGACGTATATAGCCAATACAGGCATTTGTCGTACAATGGCACATCTCTTGAAGAATTCTATCCAAAGAAGCCATTTTTGCAGGGCGCATATCTCTCTTGTTCATATAATTTCTGAAAGAATAGCTTAATCATGCATAGACAAAGACAGGCAGCCCCGGCAGTGATTGTCGGGGTTGCCTGTCTTTGAGGTAGTAGGGATTATTCGTAGCCTTCGGGCTGTTCCGGCTTGGCGTCTTCGGGGATATTGGGGCTTGCTCTCATATTCTTAATGGCTTGGATTTCGCCGGGAGTCAACCTTGATTTACGTTGATGAGGTAGTGGGATGCGGTCAATCTCGGTATCTTTCGGCTGTGGCTGCTCCTTTTTCGGTTCCGGCGGCTCGGGCTTCCAGTCATCGTGAGGGCGAAAATAGGGAGACGGTTTTTTATCCTGTTCTCGCTCCACGATAGTTGTCTGCCAGCTTTCGCGCTGTTCATCCGTGCCGGAGATTATTTCCTTCTCCATTGTTTCAATGGCAGATGGATTTGTCACCATTGTCCGGACGGCACGATAAAGCCATTCAACGCGGATTAACTCATTGCGTTCCTGCCGCATTTCATAATACAGCCAGCCGAAGAGAACAGAGAGGCTGAAGAATATCATCAGCATGATAAGCAGCCAACGGTTTGTCTTGCGTACCTTGTCGTTCTGATTGAGGGTTTTGAGTTCTCCCTTTATCTCCCGCAATGTGCCGTGGATGCTCGCTGCGTCGTTGAAGGTTATCCCCGGAGCTTTGACCACACCTGTTAAGATGGCATCACGCACGGAATTGTCGATTTTCGGAGAAAGCTCGTTAACGACTTTGCGGGCTTCATTCTCCGCCGCCTCCTTCGCCGCCTTTTCAGCGACAGACTGAATATCCGGCTTGGGCATTGCCTCAAAAGCGTTATTGATGTCTGCCAGCCCCTTCACGGCAAGCGCGACGGTGCCGTTCAATGTCTGTATCATTCCTGTCAGAGCCTTTATGTCGCCACTCTTGGCGAGGTTGTCTGGCAAACTGACCTCTATCGGCTCCTGCGGCAGTGGCTCCGCCGGAGGTAGAAACACCGGTTGCTGTGCCGGGATACTGCCGATACGGTCGTTGACTTCGGTGAACTTGTCGGTGAGCATTTTTTCAAGACGTGCCAACTGGCGGCGCAGTATCTCGATGTCGGCGTTCTCACACTGTACGCCTTGGATTTCATCTTTCTTTGCCATATTTTTTATCTTTTGATTCCACGATTCGGTTTTTTCTTCTTGGGATGCGAGAGTTCCCATGCCAGACGCTCTTCATCAGGATCGTAGGCCGGGCCCGGCTGGAACAGTCCTCCGACAAATTGCCCGACGCTCTCGCCTATGTCCGCAACCATTCCCGCCGCCGTAGCCGCCGTAGCCTTGACAGCCCGCATTGCCTCGTCGGAGATTGACGATGCGGCGGACTGCGGGGATTTGGTCTGCACCGTTGCCTTTTTAGGAGTTGCCTGACGGTTGACCTGCGAGAAATAGCGGTCGAGATTCCTGAACTTGAAAGCCTCGCCGACATCAGAGCCTTTGACTTTATAGTCGCCCGACTGAAAAGATATGCCCTGCATTTCGGTGGTGCCACGGCGATATTTCGGTATGATGTGGATATTCTTCCGTGCCAACAGAGCTGCAAAAGTGTTCCAGTCGCGGGCGTTGTGCAGAGCCTCGGCAGCTGCAATTCTAATCTCGGCTTTCGCCCTCTCAAGACCGTGAAGTTTCTCCGGATCGGGAATCTCCTGCTTTGGAAGGGCAAGGCGATAACGCTTCGTCAGTGCCTCGCAGACGCGTTTGTTCCGGTATCGGTTGCGCCCCGATTCCATGCGTTTGCCATTGTCACCAACCATGTTGAACACGATATGACAGTGCGGCTTGTCGGTTTCGTAATGGCGAACTATGAGAAACTGCGTTTTGTCAAGACCCATCATCTTGATGTAGTCAAGGGCGATTTTTAGCATCTTTTCATCGCTCAACTTGGGCTTGTCGTCGGCGGCAAAAGACAATGTTATGTGTCCGGCAGGCTTGCCGATTCTTCGGTTCTGCATTGCCTGAGCCTCGAAGCTTGCCACTATCTGATTGCGCTTTTCGCCCATCATACCACGGCTGCCGAGTATCTTCCAAGTGTCGGATGTAAAGATTTTCTTGTCGTGTTTTTCGCGGGTTACATAATCGACTTTTGAGCCGAATGACCCTCCTTTGAGTATTTTTCCTATCATGATTTCATGCGGTTTTTGAGTTTGAGAACAAAGGCGGCGATGCGGTCAACAAGGTTTTCAGCCTTGTCCGCCGCGCAGTGATAGCCCTCGGCATTGGCTTGATGGGCTATCTGGTTGAGATTCGGGCCGAGCTTTTTCAGCTCGTGAAGGAGCATCTTTTCCTCGTCGGAGAGTACGCCGATGACCTCGGCGTTCAACGCTCCCTCCCTCACATATTCAGCCCGGCTCAAACCGGCGCGGGATGCCTTGATGTCTATGATGTCGAACTGAGAATCACTGAAACGTACCGTCACAGTATTGCTCTTCTTCGCCTGTCCGAGAGGCGGTCTTCCGGTTGATTTCTTCATTGGAAAATCGGTGTGGTTGGTGTACTGATTGCACCGGGTTGAGCGACCATCGGGAGGCTGGCAACAACCGCCCGGACGGGCTGTTTTGCCCCTTTTGAGTAACTCAAAAGGTATCTTGCCTTTCCAATCTCAAAGACGCTATTGGATATCGGGCGAAGCCATCCCTGCGGGACTTGCCGCCTCCCGATTTAGCCGCTGATCCGATGCGGTTCCTATCTCAGAGTTTGCGCCAGATTTCGATGTTCGGGGAGTATGCTCGCAGATGGTCGGCGAGGACGGCGTTGATGTAGCTGGCGACAGTGGTGCCACGCTCGCCGAGGATGCGGGCGATGCGTTCAAGCTGCTCCCAGATGTCGTCCTCGATGTTGACCGGGTGTCGGTTCACCAGCTTTGCAGGTGCAAGGAATGTAGCCTTGAACTCGGCGAAGTCCGATTTGCGCTGTTGCTTGCCGATACGCTGTTGCTTCGGCTCGGCTGTGCTTGATATGGCTGTTGCCTCGGTTGCCATCTGCTCGTTGCCAAACAGATTTTCATTGGCAACGGCGTTGGCTGTGGTGGTGCTGTTAACAGCGTTGTCTCTGTTGACTGCGGGATTGGAGTTGGTGGAATTATCTGAATTCATAATAAAATCGGGATTAAGGGTTGATACTTTGGTTTCGGGTGCATCTGTCAACTTGGTTGACTTGGAAGCGGTGGTTGTGGGTGTTTTTGTGGCTTTCATTGTTTTGAGGGTGTTGAGGTTTTGTTGATTGCATCAGTATCCGGGTTATACCGTTCAACAGACACGAGGGTGAGTTGCAGGTCATCAATTAGTTTCTGCAACATCGGATTTTTTCTAATCATAGTTTGCAGCACAGCTTGGTCGGGTTCGATTTGCAGGAGGTAGTCTGCTATGTCAAGTCCTGCTGTTCGCTCGTCAGCGGTGGCAACATCTTCAAGGAAGTTAAAGATGTTTGCCTCAATGCCGAGATTGCGGAGCAAACTCAGTTTCTGCCGCCACTGGTCAGTCGCGCCGATGTCTGGATACAGGATAACCTGATGATCTTTGAGAACACGGAGTGCATCAATATTGAAGCATCCGTTTTTACCGCCGGAAGCCAGCCACACATATTCGGGCAGATAGTAAGCTGCCACAAGTGCCGTCTTTTCGCTCTCAACAATGGCAACCGGCTTGCCTCTGTTCATCGGCAACAAGTGTTCGCCGAAAAAGCACTGACGCAGATTGAAGTCGGGCAACTTCAACAGCGAGTGAACCCATGTAACATGGTTGAACGGCTCCTTTACACGGTTGCCGTTGTCGGCATCGTAGAGCATGACTTTCCCGGTGCGTACACAGCCGTTGATGTCGGTCTGCCAGAATACGCATGACCCCGGCCAGTGCTTTGAGGTGCCGACGCGGTAATCCTTTATCAATCGGAGAGCTTCCTCGGCTCCGAACTTGGAGCGGAGGAACAGATAGAGATTGTTTTTCTCATAGCCGTGCAGAGTCTGCGAAACAGTCTCTGACGCGATAAAAGATGTTGGCTTTCGCTGTTCGGTCGGCTTGGCTCGCCATGCTGACGGAGTGACGAAATCGGAGCGTAATGGCTTCGCCTCCGGATTGCGCTCAAAGTATTCCTTTGGCGTAAGGTGGTAACCGCAACTCTGCTCATGGTCGCATCTGCCGACATCATCAGGAAACAAGATTTGTTTCTCGGTATCGATATATCGGCTAAAGCAACGCTTTTTATGACAGGCAGGGCAACAATGTCGACTACCAACTCCCTTATAGGGCTGGAGAATGAATCGGTGTGCGTTCATAGATTCTCAAAGATTTTGCTTGCATTTTATGCGCAACCCGCATTTTGTCGGCTCAAAATGCGGAAAATGCAGAAAGCGCAGGTGTCAGAGTTTGGAATAGTGTCCATGTTTCTCACGCTGGAAATATGTGCCTAACGAAACAGACCGTTTGAGAAAGTCCTGAAACGTGCGTCCCGGCATACCGTTCTCCCTCGCCACGGCTATCCCTTCTTCGGTCGTGAAACAGTCGGGAAGCGCAGCGATGATGGCTCTCTGCTGCTCGGTCAGCGACATTTCGCTGATGATGCCATGCACTTTTCTGGCGGTCGCCTTGAAATAATCCACAAGCGATATGGCGTTCTCGACGGAAAGGATGTCTATGTTCGTTCTGTCGGCTTCTCCGCAGGCCCACCGAGCCATCTGCAATATCAGGCAGAAACGTATGGCATGGAAATCGAACTTGTTGTAAACGCCTTTCAGCGCATCACAGTCCTCGCGGTTACATTCCTCGGTGTTCTGACGCTGCCATTCGTAGAGCCTTGCTTTCGCGTCCGGCGCAAAGGGTAGGATATTGGCTATGACATTGCCGTCGGAATCTGTTTCGTATGGAATAGCGACGAGCCTTTCTATTATCTCCGCCCATGCCGCCTCGATGTCGAAGGTAGGCTCCTTGTCGCTCCACGGCTGTTTGTCCTGATTGTGGGGCATGACGAACAGCAAGCGGTCGATAAAACCGTTTGATGTGCGGCTGCCCTGTGCAAGCTCGTTGAGAATACCGTTCTGGATAGTTCCCACAACCGAGATGAAAGGGCGGCTGATATAGACCGAGTTCTTCACTCCCTTGCGGTCGGAGAACGACGGATTTGCGTTGAACAGCTTTAGCCAGTATTCCTCATCGGAACCTTTGTTGTATCGGTTGAAATTCTTGAACCAGCCCGCAAGTTCGTCATTCCACATGGCTATCCCTCTCAGATTCTGTGAGTGGATTAGCAGCATGGCTTCGGGAGTGGCATCGGAAATCAGGAAGCGTTTACATACCGGCGCAACGGGGTGCGACTCGGATCGTTCCTTCATCGGCAGTTCTCGCTGACGCTCGTATTCCTCACAAGCCTTGATGTAGGCACGGGTCGCGGCACCGTCCAATTCCGTGAAAGGTCGTATGGCAAAGTTCAGCGGATGCGACTTGCACGCTCCCGGTCTGCCGACAAGAGCCATGAACAGAATCGCGCTCTCATCCCATTTCCCTTTGAGCCGGGCGAAATGGGTGTTGCCGATACCGAGACCGACAGCCACAAGCATAGCCCCTGCAAGATAATCCACCGGATAGCCGTAACAGTCGTTAGCTTCCCTGATGATTCTCTGAATCTTCATCGGCAATGCGCCAAGCGGAAAATCCCCGCCCCGGACTTTTACACTCATATCGACAGCTTTGCCGAGTACGAGCATCGGGTCAATGCCTTTATTTTCCTGTCTTGTTTCCATGCAACTCCAGTGTTTTTTGTACATCCTCTTGACGGTAGAAAACTTTGCGCCCTACCTTTACCGCCTCAAGGTATCCGCTTTTGCGCCAGTTGTAGAGTGTTACCTCGCACACGCCGAGTTTTTCCATAACCTCTTTGCGTGAGAGTAAAGTGGTCTGAGCCGCTGTCACCATCATAGGCAACAACTGCTCCTTTGTCAGCTCGATTACGTTCTTTGCGAAATCAAGCAAATCTTGTGGAGTTACTGTCAGTGAGACATTGGCTCCGGTTTGTAAAATGCTAAGAATATCTGCCATTCAGAATCTCCTATATGTCGCCATTGTTATACCCGGCAGCGAGAGGCAACTTTACCCGCAACCGTCGGCTGTTCCACTTGAAACAGCGATGCAAAGAAAGCACAAAATTCGTGCCGTTGCAAATGTATAACACTGATTGATAGGACGTTAAATTCGTTTAAGTTCGCTAACGAAGAAAACGAAGAAATACGAATTTATTTGAGCGTGCCTCACGACTGACAACCTGACAAAATAGGTACTGCCATAGGGCAAAAAATGCCAAAAGCCACCTGACAGCATTTGTCAGATGGCTTTTGGCAGATGATGAAAAACGGGTATCTTTATACCGCAGCGTATGCCGGGAGATCGAGGAAATCTCTGATATCAGCCAACTCTGCTTTATTCTCCGGGAAGTCTATAACGAGCTTGTTCTGGACTCTCGACATAAAAGTTTTATGAGCGTCCTGCACCCCGCGTACATGGATTTTCTTATAGCCGGCCTTCTCTCCGAAGGCTTCATCAAGAGCCGAATGAAATTCTACGATAGTGCAGCTATGGAGGACATGGGCCTTGTCAAGCGCGATATAAAGCATCGCAATGTCCTTGGCTCTTTTCTTTACGGTGACGCGTTCTTCAATCAAGTCGAGCAAATAATCATCCGTCAGAAGTTCTTTAAGCGGTTTACGTTCCGCCACTCTTGCCTTAGGCTTTTTCTTTTCGGCGGCCCCGACAATTTCAGAATCATCTACGGTGGTAGGTGATTTGAATTTGCTGACGGTTTTCAGAGTTACAGTGGGTACTACGCCCAGATCATCCTGTTCTTCACAGAATCGGCGCCAATCATCTTCAGTGCGTGCATCTATGGATAAACTGGTTTTTATAACGCTCTTGATGACAAGTTTGGAGGCCATACGACGCAGGAAACTCAATTTGCTGCTCCTGATAAGCTCCTCTCCAAGTTCAACCATACACTCGAAGCTGCGGCCGCGGAACAGCCAAGCGAGCATCGGAGGAATCATGGAATCAGGCAAAGGGTTCTCGAATCCGGCAAGTAATATGTTGCCGACCTTTGCCTCATGGAGCATTTCTTCAAGATTCTTGAAATCTGTTGCCCGGTCATCTTTCATGCGGAGTATGACCGCTTTCTTAAAACCGGGGGCAAGTTTGCTTGCGAAATCGAACACGCGCTCAAAGCCGACACCGTCGGCTGAGTGCATCATCTCTGTGAAATCGCAATATTCTTCATAGTTATTGGAAATCCACTCATCAAGCAGTTCCTTGTGTTTAAGTGGTGGGGTAGTGTCGGCGCTCATTGGCTATAATTGATTTAACGGGAGTCAACATTAACTCACAATCCTTAAAACATTCAATGGCGTTCACTTGTTCGCGAGATTGAATGTTGCCGACATTCAACATCGCCCAACGACATTCAAAAACGTAAAAAATTAATGTCGGCGGGGTGTAAGATTCAGTTTGGTGGACAATTTGTGGACAAAACGCCTATAACGAAAAACTCAACTACCTGATTTGTAAGTAGTTGAGTTTCAAATGAGTGACCCCGGAGAGGCTCGAACTCTCGACCCACTGATTAAGAGTCAGTTGCTCTACCAACTGAGCTACGGAGTCATGCCGTAAGGCGTTTGTTTTGCTTTAGCGAGATGTTTCCCTCAAAAGCGATGCAAAGTTACAACGTTTTTTTGAAATGTGCAAATGTTTTTACAATTATTTTTGGACTTCTGCGGGATTTTCGATTCAAAATCTGATCCGGCAGTTGTTTAAAAACAAAATTGACAGTTTATTAGCACGTTTTTAGTATTTTTGTGCTTTCAAATGGAAAAGTATGGGAAACGATTTCACTCCTTTTGCACACCCGCTGTACATCATGACGAAAGCCGCAGGATCGTCATGCAATCTTGCATGTAAGTATTGTTACTATCTGGAGAAGAATAATTTGTATAAGGATATACAAGCGGACAATCGGTTCGTACTTACCGATGAACTGCTGGAGAAATTCATCCGGATGTATATTGAATCGCAAACCACACCTCAGATTCAGTTTTGCTGGCATGGGGGAGAGTCTCTGATGCGTCCTATATCTTTCTATAGAAAGGTGGTGGAATTGCAAAAGAAGTATTCACAAGGACGCATTATTGACAATGCACTTCAGACAAACGGCTCGTTGCTCAACGATGAATGGTGCCGGTTTTTCAAGGACAACAACTGGCTTGTGGGCGTGTCGATAGATGGCCCGCAGAAGTTTCACGACGAGTATCGCAAAACCAAAGCGGGCGCACCCTCGTTCCGTAAGGTAATGCATGGTATCGAATTGCTGAGGAAGCACGGTGTGGAGTGGAACGCGCTGGCTGTTGTCAATGATTTCAATGGCGATTACCCTCTTGAGTTCTATCATTTCTTTAAAGAGATGGAGTGCAGATATATCCAGTTCACTCCCATTGTGGAGCGTATCATCCCACGCAAGGACGGTCGCTATCTTGCATCTCCGATGGACGGCCGGGATGTTCCGTTAGCCGACTTCTCTGTCTCGCCGGAACAATGGGGTGATTTTTTATGCGCCATTTTTGATGAATGGGTTCGCAATGATGTGGGGAGGTATTTTATTCAGATTTTTGATGCCACTCTGGCCAACTGGATCGGAGAGCAGCCCGGAGTATGCAGTATGGCAAAGACTTGCGGACATGCAGGAGTGATGGAGTATAACGGCGATGTCTATTCCTGCGACCATTTCGTTTTCCCGGAGTACAAACTTGGCAATATCAGAACCAACACCTTGATAGAAATGATGTACGGCGACAGACAACAGAAATTCGGCAATGACAAATTTGAGAAATTGCCGACGCAATGCCGCATGTGCAAATATCTCTTTGCCTGCAACGGAGAGTGCCCGAAAAACCGGTTTGCAATAACGGTTGACGGAGAACCGGGCCTGAACTATTTGTGCGCCGGATACCACAGGTATTTCGAGCACGTGGCTCCCTACATGGATTTCATGGCTGATGAACTGAAAAACCGGCGTTCTCCGGCCAATGTGATGAATCATAGATTCGACAACGGCGCAGCGTCAAAAATATCAGCCGGAAGTCAGCGGCCGCATAATAAAAAAGCCGACTGAAACAGTCGGCTGTATTGTGGAGTATAGCGGACTCGAACCGCTCACCTCGACACTGCCAGTGTCGCGCTCTAGCCAGATGAGCTAATACCCCTTGGTTTTGCGATGCAAAGGTAATGCGATTTTTTCAATTGATAAAATATTTCGGTGTATTTATGATTAGTTAATGATTTTATACACTTTTTCATGTTTTCGGGCGTTTTTTTGGAGTACCTTTACGGTGCGAAATTTATTGCCGCAGTGTGGGGCTGCGTATTGGAACACAAACTTTTGAAACAATTCAGCATCAATGATTTCCATGAAGCACATTTTCGGCCTGCTGATGGCCGCTGCCGCGATGGCAGCTCCCGCATGCGCCGCATCGGGCACTGACAAGGCGCCTAAAGAAGCGGCCACGGCCGAGGCAAAAACGCCGGAGGTAGTAGTGGCCGCAGCACGTACGGGCGAATATCTGCCCGCACTGCGCGGCAAGCGCGTGGCCCTCTTCAGCAATCACACGGGCATGGTGGGAGACCGCCACACTCTCGACATCATGCTCGACAGCGGCATCAACGTTGTTAACATATTCTCGCCCGAACACGGCTTCCGCGGCACGGCGGATGCCGGCGAGCATGTCAGCAGCGGAGTGGATGGCCCGACAGGGGTGCCCATCGCGTCGCTCTACGACGGCGGCAAGCGCGGTCCGAGCCAGGAGGTGATGGACGGTCTGGACGTCATTGTGGTAGACATCCAGGACGTGGGGCTGCGCTACTACACATATTACTGCTCGATGATCGACCTGATGAACGCGGCGGCCGCCAACGGCAAGGAGGTGATGGTGCTGGACAGGCCCAACCCCAACGGCATGTATGTAGACGGCCCTATCCTCGACATGAAGTACCAGTCGGGCGTGGGACGCCTGCCGATACCCGTCGTACACGGCATGACGCTCGCGGAGCTGGCCCTCATGGCCAACGGCGAGGGCTGGCTTAAGGATGGCCGCAAGGCGAAACTCAGCGTAGTTCCCTGCGAGAACTACACGCACGCCACCCGTTACCGGCTGCCCATAGCCCCGTCGCCCAACCTGCGCACCATGCTCGCCATATACCTCTATCCCTCGACATGCTACTTCGAGGCCACGCCCGTGAGCCTGGGCCGCGGCACCGACATGCCCTTCGAGGTCTACGGCCATCCCGACATGAAAGGACGCAGCTTTGAGTTCACGCCGCGCAGCGTGGCCGGCGCCAAGAATCCGCCTCAACTCGACAAGCTTTGCCACGGTGTGGACCTGCGGGGCATCTCCGAGGAGGAAGCCATAGCCCAGGGCATCAACCTGAGCTATCTCATCGACGCCTACCGCGACCTGGGCATGGGCGACAAGTTCTTCCGCAACTTCTTCGAACTTCTGATAGGTCGCGGCGACATCCGCCAGATGATCGAGCAGGGCAAGAGCGCCGAAGATATCAAGGCCACATGGGCCGACGACGTGAAGCGCTTCCGCGAGCAGCGCCGTCCCTACCTGCTGTACGACGAACAATGACACGGCCATGAGCACACCCGTAATCGTCATCCTTACCATCGCGGCTTACTTTCTGCTGCTGATGCTCGTGGGCCGTCTGAGCTCGCGCGGAGCCGACAACTCCACATTCTTCACAGGCGGCCGCACGGCTCCCTGGCCCATGGTGGCCTTCGCCATGGTCGGAGCCATGATCTCCGGCGTCACCTTCATCAGCGTTCCCGGCATGGTCGTAACCAAGGGCTACGCCTACCTTCAGATGGTGCTGGGCTTCATCGTGGGCTACTTCGTGATAGCCTTCGTGCTCGTACCGCTGTTCTACCGCCGCAAGCTCATCAGCATCTACGGCTACCTTGAAGAACGCTTCGGCCGGGGTACCTACCGTTCGGGCGCGTGGTTCTTCTTCGCCAGCAAGATGCTCGGCGCCGCCGTGCGCTTCTTCGTAGTCTGCGCGGTGCTCCAGCTGCTCGTGTTCGACCCGCTGGGCATTCCGTTCATCGTCAACGTCGCCTTCACCATCGCCCTGATATGGCTCTACACCGTCAATGGCGGCGTCAAGACTCTGATCTGGACCGACACGCTGAAAAGCTTCTGCCTGATTTCGAGCGTAGTGCTGTGCATCTATTTCGTGGCCCGCAATCTCGGACTGGGCTTCGGCGACATGGTGCAGGCCATCCGTTCGCACCCCAGCTCGCAGATGTTCTTCTTCGACGACCCAATGGCCGGAACATACTTCTGGAAGCAATTCGTGGCCGGCGTATTCATGGCCGTGGCAACCAACGGCCTCGATCAGGATATGATGCAGCGCAACCTCGCGTGCCGCGACAGCCGCCAGTCGCAGAAAAACATGATAGTCAGCGGCATAGCCCAGTTCTTCGTCGTAGCGCTGTTCCTGATGCTCGGCACGCTGCTCGCTATCTTCCTGGAGCGCAACGGCATAGCGCTGCCCGAGAAGAGCGACGACATCTTCGGCATGGTGGCGACCCACTCGGCCATGCCCGCCATCGTAGCCATCCTCTTCGTGCTCGGCCTCGTCTCCGCCGCCTACTCCGCCGCCGGCTCGGCGCTGACCTCGCTCACCACGAGCTTCACCGTCGACATCCTCGGCGCACACAAGACCAAGACCGACGACGCCCTTACGCGCACACGCAAGCGCGTGCACATAGGCATGTCGGCGATAATGGGTCTTATCATCGTCGTATTCTACTATATGAGCAACCAGGACGCCATCAGCGCAGTCTACACCCTCGCCAGCTACACCTACGGCCCCATCCTGGGCTTGTTCGTCTTCGGCCTCGCGCTCGGCCGCCCCGTGCGCGACCGCTTCGTCCCCGTCGTGTGCCTGGCGGCCCCGGCCCTGTCGTGGTTCACGCAGTGGGCCCTCGCACGCTACGCCGGCTACGAGACCAGCTTCGAGCTGCTGCTCATCAACGCCGCCTACACATTCATAGGCCTCTTCCTCCTCTCCGTAGGCCACAAAACCGCAAAAACAGCCTGATACAATGAGCAGCAACCTCCTGGCCCGCTACATCTGGATTGTGGACACGATACGCCGCCACGGACGCATCTCCCGTTCCGAACTCAACGAAAAGTGGCAGCGCTCGCCCTTCTCCGAGGGCGAGCCGCTGCCCCGGCGCACATTCTACAGCTACCGGCAGGCCATCGAGGAGCTGTTCAGCATCACCATCGAGTGCGACCCGCACACATTCGACTACTACATAGCCGAAAGCGACGAACATAACGAAAGCGTATCCGACTGGCTGCTCAACTCCGTAGCCATCAGCAACGTGCTCAGCAACTCGCGCGACCTCTCCGGGCAGATATTCCTTGAGAACGTGCCCTCGGCGCGCAGCTACCTCGGCATATTCATCGACGCCATGCGCGGCCACCACCCCGTATGCTTCACCTACAACTCCTTCACTCGCTCCCGGCCCACGCCGGGAGTGGTGATGGAGCCATATTTCCTGAAAATATTCAGACAACGCTGGTACGCCACCGGACTCATTCCGGCCGAGGGCAAAGTGAAGACCTACGCCCTCGACCGCATCAGCGACTGCGTGATACAGAGCACCACATTCACGCCCGACCCCACATTCGACGCCGAGGCATACTTCGCCGATTCCTTCGGCATCGTCTTCTCGCAGAGCGAGCCCAAACGCGTGGCGCTGAAAGTCGACCGACTCCAGGCCAAGTACCTGCGCGCCCTACCCCTGCACCACTCCCAAAGCGAAGTGCTCCACGACCTATACTCCATCTTCTACTACCGCATGCGCATCACCCCCGACCTCGTGGAGGAAATACTCTCCCACGGCTCCCGCATCACCGTCCTTGAGCCACCTGAGCTGCGCAACATGATAGTCGAAGCCCTCTCCGACGCCCTGAAAAACTACCGGTAGCACAAGGCTCGGTATACTCCCCTGACGGCACCCTCACTCCGTTTTCTCGATTTTCATTTCCTTTATATTTAGAATATTGAGGCAGTTGCCCTAATATGGATACCTATACCTTTCAGGAACAAATTCTCTTTTTTTCTTGTCTACACACTTCTTATACCACTCAAAATTATATGTCGAGTCGTTGTATTTATTAAATAGAGGATGCTTCTCAAAAAAATCAGGATCAGAGAGAACAGGCAACTTATGCTCGTCTTTTATAAAATAAACATCACCAACTCCATAAGTAAAACCCGGAATATACAGCGTTTCATTTTCCATTAGCTCAATCATACCCATTCCTCCTGAGCCAAACTTATATTGCTTGCGCCCTCTCACAAAAATCTTGAATGGTTCACGCGTAGACTCACGTTTCCCTATTACGTTCCACCCACTATAATATGGTGGCTTTTCTTCGCCTCCTTTATCCATATCCTGACGTATCACAACAAACGCCCAACACAATAATTTATTCTTGCCATAAACTATCAGATTCGTCCAGGCATGATAAAATTTTGAAGGTCTTTCCGGTAAAAACACAATGCGATCTGCGATACTTGAGCGTATATTATCCTTTCTCAAATAAAAATACATCATATTATATACAGTTTCAGGATCATATAAGAAATCTTCATGGCGGATATATTTTCCCACATGAGTTTCAGGCTGTTTTATCAGCGAATCTCTCATCTGCACCCAAAGCGTATCAATATTCGCCAGAAAACTGGCGGCAATCTGCTCCTTATCACCGGGTAATGGCACCGTGTCACAACCCTCAAGACCATCCATTTCTATGGAATGGCCTTTGATAAACAAGTTAGAAAATTCCGTCAACAAATATTCAAAAATGCCATTATTGCCGTGGCAGCCGCACAGCAAGGTACATAACAGTATGGCTATATACAACAACCGTTTCATCTATAAATTATTTTCTGCAATCTATGGACCACTGGCCTTGGTGACACACATACCAGATTGTCGCCTTTGTCAATAAAACAACATACAGAGTCAGGTTGAGAACACGACATTACAACAAACTGAGCTACGCCATATTGAGGATATATCCTGATTGTATCTCCCGCTTGTTCCCATCGCCCTATCTCATGTCGGAGTAAAGAATTGCTTAATGTATATACACCTTGGCATGAATCCGTCTCTATTTCAGGCATACCGGTATTCGTAAGCAATAACATATATGAATTGTCGGATGCAGCATTATCACAACATACATAGGAACGGCGATATAAATTACCCATATACGACAATCCGGCATTACGTTTCAATCCGCAAGACACTAATTGCAGTACCACAAGTGTTACGATCAAGCAGTATATTGTCTTTCGCATAGCATTATCATTTAATATCGCCGATACATCACACGTAAGAATCTGGGAACTCGTTCTTTTATCGGTGGGTTATAGCTCTTATTAGAATATATGGTAATGTCGATAAGACTATTGTTTTTTAAGAGAAATTTTTCAGCTAAAGGGACTAGTGCCGCAATGCGCTGATTATAGCCTAATAGTATTTGCTTTGCCGGCCATGCAGCCAAATAATTAAGATAAGTCAACTCGATAGTGTCTCCCTTTTGCTTCCATATTCCAACATCTTCTGTTGAATTAAATGTGTGTATCATAGTGAATACACCTTCATAACGATTGCTAGATTCTGAATAATATAGAGTCAGGTAATTAGGTTGTTCCATCATCTCAGGGTACGACAGCGATATAAACGGATAACCGACATATGTCCGCGCACAAGAATCCACAAATCTGTAACAACTTGCGCTATCGGTAGTTCTGCAACTGAATGCGGCCAGCGCAAGCACAAAAACGCATATTATGTCTGACAATTTTCTCATGACTATTTATATGTTATGTACTTCGACTTTCACATCTTCTATCTACATATAGCGAGACCTTTTGCTTTTTATAGGTTTATATAACAGCAGTTTGAAATACGGAAACATCTCATTCGGATTATATTTATAGTTGGCTCCAATGCCGTACTTTTCTGCTGACTTTTTATAAAAATCCGTGTAATCAGTTATTTCAAACAATGTATCATTCCTCACCTTATAACTAACTATTAACTCATTGACACACCTGTCATTCTTGTCAAACATCTCATAATGGAATTCATCATCTTCTTTTCCTAATCCCACATACATTTCAGGATACAAAACGAGAGTGTCATTCATCAACTCCCACTTGCCCACCATCGAATATCTTGAATTAAACGTATTCAAAGTGTATATTCCCTCTGTTTTGGTTTCACTAATAATATTTTGAATTAGCAATAGAGTGGCTCGCTCCATCCAAGGCGATGTTATAGTTATAAACGATGTCTCATAACTATTTTTTAGATAGTTTACACCATCAATGATTTTGGGACCGCATCCTATTGTCATTAGACTGAATGCCAATGCTATGACTAACGATATTTTTCTCATAATACATCTATTATATTGTGATCTTATTATATTGTGATCTGTAACAAACATCACTCCGTTTTCTCGATTTTCATCTCCTGCACATTCAGGACATTGGGTTTGTTCAGTTTCATCCACATGGCTACAGTTGGTTCGAGGTCGGAGAAATTCCTTATCAATGACCTCTTTAACTGCTCCACACGCCTGTTGAATCCACGTCTCGTGAAATAACGCTTCAGTTTATAAGTGCCTGCAAAAAACAACATACATAATCTATTATCCCCGTATATGCTGAAATTGGGGAACATATATTCATTCTTTCTGCTGTTCGTTATACCCAAAGACAATTCTGTATTCATGATAATATCCTGCAAGGATTTAATTTCCTCACTAAGTTTTATAATCTGAAACTCTATTTGTATCAAACGGTTCCCACATGGTATATATATATATCTACATAATCTAAATAATTATTTCGCAATCTTATCGTTTGGAAAATATACCCCCGAGCTCCAGGAACCCATTCCCATGACCAACGATTGAATGGATGCATAACAAACCCTTGTTTTTCTAATAAAGGCCACATATCATTTAGAAACAAATCACGCCTTGCATGTAACCTCTCCTTTGATGTTACTTTGCCTTACTTCTTCGGCTTTCTCTGTGTTTTTTTCACATTTTGCATACTTTATTTATTTAGCATTTTATTTAGTAGGGGTAAGCGCGGGGGCGTGATAACCGTTTTAGCGATATTGCACCATTTCGTTTTTAACATCCTTATACTGTATCATCTTATATACAGGCTCCAGCTCATCAGGATTATATTTGTAATCTAACTTGTAGCCTAATCGTTCTTTCTGCCACTTATAAAATTCAGTATAATCCGTTATATCATACAGCTTGTCATCCCTTACCTTATAACGCGAGTTCGGGATAAGAAACACCCTGAAAAAGTTGAATCGGCAGCTTG
>ENA-UOJO01000367-UOJO01000367.1-human-gut-metagenome-genome-assembly--contig:-P57-NODE-367-length-72817-cov-21.127168_pt1 | contig 72817 bp, 80 predicted proteins | sample MGYA00242351_ERZ723898 | MGnify/ENA metagenome assembly ERZ723898 | reverse complement strand
CGCTTTTTCTTTGCATTTTGGGCATTTGTGCGGTATAATACTAAATTGGCTATGTGGGGCTTGCAAAGGCCATTTCGGCTTGTGCGCCCAGAAACGGGGGACCGTGATGATCGAGATAGACAATATATCCTACAGCTATGAGGACTCCGGACGCGCCGCGCTTTCGGGCGTTACGCTTTCTATAAAAAAAGGTGAGTTTCTTGCAGTGGTGGGGCATAACGGCAGCGGAAAATCCACGCTTGCAAAACACCTGAACGCATTGCTCCTGCCTACGGAGGGTACGGTGCGCGTTGCGGGGATGGACACAAAGGATGAGGCGAATACGCTTCCAATCCGCCAAAAGGTGGGCATGGTATTTCAGAACCCTGACAATCAGCTGGTGACCACTGTGGTGGAGGAGGATGTCGCCTTCGGACCGGAAAACCTGGGTGTGCCGGGCGCGGAGATCCGCACGCGTGTAGATGCGGCGCTTGCGGCAGTCGGCATGGAGGAGTATGCGGCGCGTGCACCGCACATGCTTTCCGGCGGTCAAAAACAACGCATCGCAATTGCAGGAATGCTTGCGATGGAGCCAGAGGTGTTGGTGCTGGATGAAGCAACGGCGATGCTGGACCCGCGCGGCCGGCGTGAAATTCTTGCAATTGTTTCAAAGCTTCATCGCGAAAAGGGGATCACGGTGGTGATGATCACACAATATATGGAGGAGGCAACGGTGGCCGACCGCGTTGCCGTAATGGCGGATGGAACGCTGCTTTTGACGGGAACCCCGCGTGAGGTATTCATGCAGACGGAGCTTTTGCGCGCACACCGGCTGGATGTTCCTGCGATGACGGAACTGAAAGAGCGGCTGAACGCGCACGGCGCATCTCTGCCGGACGATATTTTAACTGTGGAGGATATGGCGGACGCAATATGCCGATCGTTGTTGAAAAACTGAACCATGCCTATATGGAGGGCAGTACGCTTGCGCACGACGCCCTGAAGGACGTTACCCTCACGATTGGGGACGGCGAGTTTCTGGGGTTGATTGGGCATACGGGCAGCGGAAAGTCTACGTTTGTGCAGCATTTGAACGGCCTTTTGCAGCCAACTTCCGGAAGTGTGACGGTGGATGGCTTTGATATGGCGGATAAAAAGCAGCGCGTTCAGGGCAGGCGGCTTGTTGGCATGGTGTTCCAATATCCGGAATACCAGCTGTTTGAGGAAACTGTTGCAAAGGATGTAGCCTTTGGCGTAAAAAACATGGGTGTGCCAGAGGCGGAGGCGATGGCGCGCGCGGACGAGGCGATGGCGCTTGTCGGACTTGCGCCGGAACGCTTCCGGGACAAGTCCCCGTTTGAGCTTTCGGGCGGCGAAAAGCGGCGTGCGGCGCTTGCGGGCATCATTGTGATGCGGCCGAAATATTTGGTGCTGGACGAGCCGATGGCAGGCCTTGACCCGCTGGGCAGGCGCGATATTCTTGATACCATTGACCATCTGCGCGCCACGCTGGGTTGCGCGGTTGTGATGGTATCGCACTCCATGGATGACATGGCAGATCGTGCCGAGCGTGTGGCGGTGCTTTCTGCAGGCACGCTTTTGCGCGTAGGCTCCACGGCGGAAATCTTCGGGGATGCAAAGTTTCTGCTGGAAAACGGATTGGATGTGCCTCAGGTTTCCCGCCTTGCGCTTGCGCTGCGCGCGCGCGGCGTAGCGTTGCCGGAAACCATATATGCGATGGATGAGATGGAGCTTGCGCTCTGCAACCTTCTTGGGAAGGGGGCGGAGATCTGATGCGGGATATTACGCTTGGCCAGTATTTCCCGGGCAATTCGCCCATCCATCGGCTGGATCCGCGCACCAAGCTTTTGGGCATGCTCGCTTATATTATCGTAATTTTCTTCGTGAAGAAGATTACCGTATTCCTGTTGCCGGCATTGTTCGTTGCCATGGTGACATACCTTGCGCGCGTCCCGCTTTCCTATTTGGTGCGCTCGCTGAAACCCATCCGTTTTTTGCTCGTTTTCATGTTTTTCATCAATTTGTTCATGGTGAAGACGGGCGATCTCATTTGGGAATGGCGGTTTATCCAAATTACGGAAGGCGGCGTTTATCAGGCCGTCTATATCACGCTGCGCCTGGTGCTGCTGCTTGCGGGTACGTCGCTTATGACGCTCACGACAACACCCATTGCGCTTACGGACGCATTGGAAAAACTGCTCACGCCGTTTGGAAAACTCGGCTTTCCGGCGCATGAACTTGCGATGATGATGACCATCGCTTTGCGTTTTATCCCGACTCTCATCGAAGAAGCGGATAAAATCATGAAGGCGCAGATGGCGCGCGGTGCGGACTTTGAATCCGGCAACATATTCCGGCGTGCGAAAAGCATGATCCCTGTGTTGGTACCGTTGTTCATCAGCGCATTCCGCAGGGCGGACGAACTTGCGATGGCCATGGAAAGCCGCTGTTACCATGGCGGAAAGGGGCGCACGCGGATGCATGTGCTGCGCTTTGCACCGCGTGACGCGGCGGCTGCTGCGGCATTTGCGGCGATGACGGGCATGATTGTATTAGTGCAGGCATTATGGGTTTGAGCAACAGAACAAAATTCATTCTATTGGGCTTGGCGGCAGTACTGCTTGTTGTTGCTGCGGTTTGGAGTGTACAGCTTGCTAAGGATGACACGCTTGCCCACCTTGCAGAGGAACTGAATGCCTTTGGGTACTCGCTGGAAGGAGAGGACATTTACGTTCTGGGCGAGTCGCGTGATATTTCAATTGCCGAAGTGCTTGCGGGAACGGATTTGACCGAGGCGGTTGCGGCGAGCCGTGCTGCCGGGTTCCCCTCGGATGTGAATGCCGTGGGGGACATCGTAGCCATGCTTGCCAACACCGAAGCGGGTGTAATCACGCTGTATTTGCGGAATGAAGCGATTGAACTTTGCTTCATTCAGACGGATGAAGGCCAAGTATTGCCGCTGGGGGAATCATGAAGCGCATCCGCATGGTCATTCAATATGACGGAACGGCATATGTTGGCTGGCAGACGCAGCCGAACGGCCTGGCCGTACAGGAACGCATCGAGCGCGAGCTTTTTAAGCTGACCGGCATACGCACTGCGCTGCACGCTTCCGGCCGCACGGACAGCGGGGTGCATGCGCTTGCGCAGGTGGCGCATTTTGACACGGAATCGCGCATCCCGCCGGATAAGTTTGCCTATGCACTGAATGCGGGGCTCCCGGCGGATATCCGCATTCTCTTCAGCGGGGAGGCGGAAGGGTTCCATGCCCGGTTCGATGTTTTGAAAAAGCATTACCGTTATAACGTTCAGAACAGCGCCCACGCAAGCGCCTTTACGCGCGCGACGGCGCTGCATGTGCATACGGCGCTTGACATGGAAGCGATGAACGCGGCTGCGCAGCTCTTTTTGGGTACGCACGATTTTTCAGCGTTCCACGCGGTGGATACTACGGTGGAATCCGCTGTGCGGACGATCTATTGCTCCGAATGGACAAGGGAAGGCTGCCTACTGCACTACGATGTGGCGGGCAATGGTTTCCTATATAATATGGTGCGCATTCTGGTGGGGACGATGCTTGAGATTGGGCAGGGGCGCCGCGCGGCCGATTCCGTTTTGCGCGCACTTGCAAGTGGTGACCGGCGGGATGCCGGGCCTACCGCGCCCGCGCATGGGCTGATGCTCCGCCGGGTGGAATACAGCGATTTTGATACGGAGGAGTATTTATGCTGAAGATTCTCGTAACCCCGCCCGTTACCGCGGAGCACAAGCAGTTGCTGGAGGCCGCAGGCGGCCCAGAGGCGGAATTCATCTATAAAAATGCGGACGAGGTGGATGCAGCGCTGATGCAAGAGGTGGACATCCTGTTTGGCAATGTCGCGCCTGCGCTTGTGGCGGAAGCAAAAAAACTCCGGCTGCTTCAGCTCTTCAGTGCCGGCACGGACGGCTACATCCCCGCCCTGCCGGAAGGCTGCGCGCTCACAAACACAACCGGGGCGTTTGGCCTTGCCATCAGCGAGCACATGCTCGGCATGCTACTGATGCTGCAAAAGCGGCTCCATCAATACAGGGATAACCAGAACAAGCACGTTTGGCAGGACATGGGCAATGTGACCTCCATCGAGGGTGCAACGATTGTGGTTCTCGGCCTTGGCGACATCGGCGGGGAATTCGCCCGCAAGGTTAAGGCGCTTGGCGCATATACCATCGGCGTGCGCCGCACGGATGCAAACAAGCCGGAGTACATTGATGAGCTTTGCCTGACGCAGGAGCTTGACCATGTGCTTCCGCGCGCGGATGTGCTTGCCATGTCGCTTCCGGGCACGCCGGAAACAAAGCATATTCTGGATGCGCGGCGCATCGCTATGCTGAAAAACGGCGCGATCCTCCTGAACGTAGGCCGCGGCAGCGCGATTGACCTGGACGCGCTTGCAGACGCCATCGAGCGCCGCGGCATTCGCGCGGGCCTTGATGTGACCGACCCCGAACCTCTGCCTCCGGAGCACCGGCTTTGGACGCTGGAGCACGCGCTGATTACGCCGCATGTTTCCGGCTATTTCCATCTGCCGGAAACGCTTAACCGCATGGTGTGCATTGCAGCGGAGAACATTTCCCGTTGCCGCGCAGGCCGGCCATACTTAAACGCCGTGAACCTTGAAACCGGCTATCGGGCGAATAAGTACGCAAAATGAGGCGCGTCTTGCGCCAACCCTTCGCCGGCTTTGCGTGTGTTGCCCACAGTTCGCAAAGGCCGCGCAGCGTTGCCGCAGGAGCGGCCGCCTCGCGCTTCCCTGCTCACGGGGCTTCCGCCTCGCAGCATCCCGCACTGCGGGCGCTCGGCTCCGCCCCCCTTTCAAAAAGGGGGCTTTGGGGAAGCTGTAACAAAAAAGGCTCCTTTCTGAAAGGAGCTGTCCGCGAAGCGGACTGAGAATTGTCTTATTTCCGGCAGCACAGCTTACTTCGTCGCAGGCATGGCTCGGGATTGTCCTGTTTGCGCAAACGACGGAGCATAACCTGCTTCCCCGCTTTATGCCCTGAAAGGAGAAACCATGGAACTTTATCTTTTGATCGCATGTGTGATCCTGAGCGCTGCGGCGGCCGTGCTCGCGGCGCTGTCGCTGAAACGCGCCTCGCGGGAACGGGAAGGCGAAGAAGCGCTGCGCGCGGAGCTTGCACAGCTTCGCGCCATGCAGGAAGAACGGGAGCGCGCACTGCGCAGAGAGCTTGCGGACGCCACACAGCGCACCGTCGGCAGCATGGGGGAAATGCTGCTGCAAAACCAGCAGCGCATGGGCGCTTCGCTGGAGCGAAACCTGGCGGCGCGGCAGGAAACCATGAACAAGGCCGTGCAGGACATGCATAAGACGTTGGAAACGCGCTTTGGCACATTTGCAACCGAAAACGAACAAAAGCTTGAAAACATCCGCAATACGGTGGAAACCCGCCTTGGCGCAATGCAGGCGGACAACAACAGGAAGCTGGACGAGATGCGCGGCATCGTGGATGAAAAGCTGCAAAAGACGCTGGAAGAGCGTATGACGCAATCCTTCCGGCTTGTCAACGAACGGTTGGAGCAGGTCTATAAGGGCCTTGGAGAGATGCAAACGCTTGCTGCGGGCGTGGGGGACCTTTCCCGCGTGCTTTCCAACGTAAAAACCCGCGGCATTTTGGGCGAGATTCAGCTTGGCGCAATTTTGGAGGAGATCATGGCGCCGGAACAGTATTTGCGCAATGTGGTGACTGCAAAAAACAGCCGCAATCCCGTGGAATATGCAATCAAACTGCCGGCTGAAGACGGCGGCAGCGTGCTTTTGCCGATCGATTCCAAGTTCCCGATGGATGCGTACACCGCCCTGTGCGACGCTTACGAAAGCGGAAACCCGGAAGCTGTGCGAACTGCGCAAAACGAGCTGCGTGCGCGCGTGCGCGGCTTTGCAAAGGACATTCGCGACAAATATATCGCACCGCCGGAAACCACGGAATTCGCTGTGATGTTTCTGCCCACGGAAGGGCTTTACGCGGAGGTCGTCAAGCTTGGCATGATCGAAACGCTCCAGCGTGATTTCCGCGTGAACGTGGCGGGCCCAAGCACGATGGCAGCGCTTTTGAACAGCTTACAGATGGGCTTCCGCAGCGTGGCGATTCAGAAGCGCAGCGGAGAAGTATGGAAGGTGCTGGGCGCGGTGAAAACCGAATTTGAGAAGTTCAACGACGTGCTCGTGAAAACGCAGGAGAAGCTGACCCGCGCGCATGACGACCTGGATAAACTCATTGGGGTCCGCACCCGCGGCATCCGCCGCAGCCTCCGCGAAGTCACGGCGCTGCCCCAGCAGGACGCGGCAGCGCTTCTGCCCACCCTTGGCACGGACGACCCGCCGGAGGATTCTCCCTATGGGGAGGGGGAATAAAACAATTGACAACGCGCGCAGAACAATAGACAATTATAAATAAAAGATAAGAAATAAGAAACCGAAACAATATACCGATAAGGAGGAACCATCATGTCAATCCCAACTCCGCACATCAACGCAAAGCTTGGCGATTTCGCCGAAACCGTTCTGATGCCGGGTGACCCGCTGCGCTCGAAGTTCATCGCGGAAACCTTCCTCACGGATGCCGTGCTCGTAAACAATGTGCGCGGCGTGCAGGGCTATACTGGGCTTTATAAAGGCAAGCGCGTATCCGTTATGGCAAGCGGCATGGGCATGCCGTCCATGGGCATCTACTCTTATGAGCTGTTTCACTTTTATGATGTAAAGAACATCATCCGAATCGGTTCTGCGGGCGCGATCAGCCCGGCGCTGCCGCTGCGCAGCATCGTTATCGGCATGAGCGCAAGCTATGTTTCATCGTTCCAGAGCCAGTTTAACCTGCCCGGAATCTATGCGCCCACAGCAAGCTATGAGCTGCTCAAAAAAGCTACGGGCGCGGCGGAGAAGCTCGGCCTCCCGGTCACGGTGGGCAACATTCTTTCAAGCGACCTGTTTTATGGTGATGGCGATAGCTCGCTGGTGTGGCAGAAGATGGGCGTGCTGGCCGTTGAGATGGAATCCGCTGCGCTTTACATGAACGCAGCGCGTGCGGGCAAGAATGCGCTTTGCATCTGCACCATTTCGGACAGCCTTGTGACCGGCGAAGCGACCACCGCCGAAGAACGCCAGAATTCGTTTACGCAGATGATGCAGCTTGCGCTTGAAACCGCATAAGTAAAAAGACCATCCGCAGGCGGCAATGGCCGCGCTGATGCGGCAATCCCCCGTAGAGGCTGCATATGTTGCCCACAGTTCGCAATGGTCGCGCAGCGTTGTCGCAGGAGTGGCCGCCTTGCGCTTCCTTGCTTACTGGGCTTCCGCCTCGCTGCATCCGCCACTGGCGGCGCTCGGCTTCGCCCCCCTTTCAAAAAGGGGGCTTTGGGGAAGCTGTAACCAAAAGGCTCCTTTCTGAAAGGAGCTGTCCGCGAAGCGGACTGAGGATTGTCTTATTCCCGGCAGCGCAGCTTACTTTGCCGCAGGCATGACGAAGGATTGCCCTTCATTCCGCAATTTTTTCGGTGGCGCTCGCACGAAAAAGACCGCCCTTGCGGGCGGCCTTCCTTTGTGCAGGGATTTTTCCCAACAGAGAAGGTTAATTACGCACGAACCTTCTTGACGGTGACGGCGGCAGCCGCAACGAGCGCGATAGCGATCATCACGAAGCCAACGATGGAAGCGTTGTCACCGGTTTGCGGGGGTTTGACGGACGGATCGTCAGTCACGAGCTCTGCAACGTAGCCGGACGGATAGGTCAGAGTCTTGCTGCCCTCAACAACGGTGCCGAGGTTCTTCTTTATGAGGTCACGGGAGATGTAAGCGCGGCCGCCGTACTCAAAGCCCATGGCGCCGAGCACGCTGTCGAGAAGCGCTTTCACATCGCGATAGGTGTCACCAGTAATCAGGTTGCCGCCGTTTACAGGAGCAAAGTTCATCTCGCCGTAAGCGTCAACGATCGTGTAGGTAGCGCCATTGAGCATAACCTGACCCATCTGAACTTGGCTATCAGAGTTAACGAAGAAGCGGACGAAGTTATTTCCCCAGGTGGTGCCCTTCACTACCGCAAACTCATTAGCAACACCATTGAAGATGGTGTATTCCTTGCCATCTTTGCCGAAGAAGGAGAACGTATCGCCGCTCCACTTGTTGTAAACGCCGAGGGTCGCGGTGATCTTCGCATCCTTGTCGGACTTGACAACATTGCCCCAAATCTCGAAGCAGATGGTCTTGCCCAGCTCGCCCGCGGTGATTGCATACTTACCGGAATCATCCCGATGGGAGGAGCCATTCGGGTAACGGACATAAATCTCAACACCCGTGAGGTTGGGGGTCGTGATTGTGAGCAGGCCCTGACCAGCGTTGATGCGATCCTTAATGTCTGCGCTGAGATCCTCTGCCTTGGGGATTTCAACTTCGGCATACGCGTGAACCTTCATGCCAGCCACGACGGGGTAGGTTTTCTCCAGCTTGTTGTACGTGCCGCCATACCAGACAAGGCTGGATTCTTCAACGGACAGCGCGGTGATGTCCAAACGGAGGTCTTCAAACTCGTCGGGGGTAACCGGGTTATCCCAGCCAGCCGCGAGCGCGGGGGCCGCGATCGCGAAGACCATGACGAGAGCGATTGCGAGAGTCAGAATCTTCTTCATTTTTTTTGTTTCCCTTTCAACAAAAAGTGTAGTATTTTAGGCACTTTTCTCGATTTTGCGTGTAATGTGCATGTAATAGATGCACGCAGGCTTCATTTCAGGCGGATTTGGCCGCAGCATGAATTCGTGACTTGACAGGAGGCCTGTCGTATTGCTAATGTTTTTTGATATGATAAAAATTTGGGATTGGGAAAGCCTATTTCCTGCATCCCAAGATACCACAAAGTGGGAAGGAGGACCCATGAATTGCAGGAAATGCGGCGTTGCACTGCCGGAAAAAGCCGCGTTTTGCCCTGCTTGCGGCGTAAAGCAGGCAGTCAGCGCGCGCAAACCAAAGCGCCGGGGAAACGGACAGGGCACAGTGGTCAAGCGCGGAAAGACCTATACTGCGATTTGCACGAAATTCATTGCCGGGAAACGGATCACGTTTTCAAAAGGCGGATTTGCAACAAAAAAAGAAGCGCTGGATTATATTCCAAACCTTAAGCCCGCGCCGTGCAGTGTTGCACCCAAAATTACCCTTAAAGAGCTGTTTGAGCGTTGGAAACCCTTCTATTCGCCCCGCGTAGGTGAAACGACAATGCAGGGCTATGACGCGGCGTTTCATTGGCTGCAAGCGCTCCATCTTTTACCGTTTGCAGCCCTTTCTACAGACGATTGGCAGGGCTGCGTGGACGCATGCCCGCGTGGCCGCCGCACAAAAGAGAACATAAAATCCCTTGGTATGGCGCTTTATAAATATGCTGCCACGCTTCGTGTGGTGGACCATAACTATGCGCAGTACATCTGGTGCGGGAGTGATACCACGGGCACGCGGCCGCCGATCACTATGGAGGAACTTGAGACCATCCGCAAGGCCATCGGGCGCGAAGCATATGCCGATTATGTTTATTGCATGTGTTACACAGGGTTCCGGCCAACGGCGTTCCTTTCCCTCACCAAAACAGCGTTTGACCCAGTAAACGGCTGCCTGTGCGGAGGCATCAAAACCAAGGCCGGAAAAAACCGCATCGTGACAATCTCTCCCAAGATCATGCCGATTATCCAAGCGCGCGCAGCATGCGCCGCGCCTTATCTTTTTCCCTCCCTTGAAACAGGGAAGATGATGACGGAAGCCGAATTTCGCAATGGCGTTTTTAAGCCGCTTATGGCAAAGCTTGGCATAAAGGACCGCACACCATATTCATGCCGCCACACGTTTTCAAACCTGATGAAAAACGTGCCGGGATCCGATACGGACAAGGCCGCCCTGATGGGGCACACGGATGCATCCATGACAAAATATTATCAGACTCCGGATTATGAGAGCCTGAAACGCATCACGGATTTGCTGTAATTCTGTATGTAACAGATGTATGTAATAGCGTATGTAGTCCGGCAGTTTCAGGCGGTTTAATCGCGTGAAACGATGCAGTGTTTTTCCGTTGACATTCGGCAGATTGCGACATTATGCTACAAACAGGGCATTGCCAAACGGTAGGCGGAGGGCGCTTATGGTAACATGGGGCTGTTTGCTGCTCATAAGCATTATCTTTTCGTGTAAAAGCAAAAAAATAACCGCCCGCCTACCAAGATGTGCGGGTATTCCAATCACCTGATGCAGGCGAACCGTTTACCGGCAACGCCTCTTCATGATTTATTAAATTCGGTTTTTGCGAGATTACCAAGCCGAAGCCGGCAATTAGAAAAGCGCGCATGTTTGCCAAAATTTCCTATTTAATTGTATGCGGGTAGGATGGGCCTTTGTGCCGGGCAAGGCGCTGCGTTTCAGGCCGGGATTCTGGAAAATATTACGATTGTAGCTTTGCGCGCTAACTGAGAAATTTTTGCGCGCTAATTGATAATGTTTTTGCGCACAAACTGATAATAAATTCTTGGCAGGAACGATTTATAAAGATTGGAGTTGGGAATTGTAATGCAGAATTGATATAATTCATTCTTTTAGCGGGACGAACATGCAATGTCCCGCTTCTCCAGTAATTAGTAATAATTACCTCATTTAAGGCAAAGGAGAAATTTACTTCTAACAACTGCGGGATATTCTTCGCTTAAGAATGTTGCAGGATCAAAATCATTCATTCAACACCTCCAGATTTTACTGCAATCGAGTAAACTACAAGCACATAATAACATAGAATTGTCAACCGCAAGGTATTTGCTCTTTTCATATTGAGCCGTAAGTTATGGTTGCGTTCAATCTCGTCAATTATATATCCACTGTAAAGCTTGCGGATAAACGGGTCATCATGATAAGTAAGTATAAACTTGCCTTTAATTCCAGATAAAACTTCTTTAAGCCGAGCGTGATCTCCGTGTAGCGGTGCGCAAGTCATGTCAAAAACAAATCATGAGCTATGTCAATAATATTTATACGTATAAACAGACAAACCCCAAGGCAAATTCACATCGGGGGGTTGGCATGATTTATGCGTTACTTAGTAATAGACGCCGCCGCATCAAACGCACCGTTCGCAGCGAGGCTCACCACCACCGCATTCACCATGCACAGCGGCCGCAACACCCCACATCAAAAACCTGTACCGCTATATCGGCCATATTACCAAAATAACGGCATTGCAAAAGTTGTCGAAATATTTTATCTTTTTTAAAAAGGAGGCCGTTTGTAATGTCTCTCATTTCAAATCTTTCTGCCCAACTCAAACAGTACCGCAAAAAGCAGGATATTACACTCATGGAATTCTCATCCATGCTGGGAATCTCCAAGTCCTCTCTTCAGAATTATGAATCCGGGAGGGGAAATCCCACGCTTAACACGATTGAGCAAATAGGTCAAAAGATGAACATGGACTCCGGATCGCTGCTCTTTCCCGGCTGCCCCCGTGCGTCACAAAGCGGACTGCCTCCCGAGCAGCTGCAGGAGGTGTACGCTTTGAGCACAAGGCTGTTCCAGATATGTTCCCAGTATTGCGGGCAGCAGGAGGCGGACGACATATGAATCCCAAGATTTCCTTGTTTTTACGGCGTATCGGGCTTCGGGCGACGCTTACCGGCTTTCACTACCTGGCATACGCTTTATCCCTTGTTTTGCAGGATGAAACATACCTGCTCCATCTCACGACCCGCCTTTATCCCCAAATTGCAGAACGCTTCAGCGTCTCCGCCTCCAACGTAGAACGCTGCCTGCGCACGGCTGTAAATGTGTTTTGGGACAGAGGGAATATCCGGATACTGGAAGATCTGCTGGGGTATCCCATCCCGGACAAGCCCTACGCGGGAGAATTCATCGATATGCTTGCCGGATATCTGCGCTCTTCCGGGAATAGTTCGGGGGTATGACACAGCAGCGCCCCCGCTGCCGGATGGCGGCGGGGGCGCATCATCTTACATCAATTCGTCTTCGTGCTTACTGCGTCAAACGCACCGTTGGAAGCCAGGCTGACTACCACGGCGTTGATTATACACAATGCAGCAGATTCGACTGTAAGCCCTGCTGTGAATGCTGTCGCGGCGAGCAGTAAAACCAGTGCGACCACATAACTGAAAATGCGTGTGGGAATTTTATCTATGAACCCCACGCCCTTGAAGACCTGTGTCACGGCTAAGGTGGCCGCAGTCGCACCGGCATACGTTGCAAGCATGGCCCACGAAAAAAAGCCCTCGGCGGGCTGTTCCCCAGCGGCCGGTTCGGCCCATGCGGTTGCGCACAGCAACAGCAGGGCCAGCGTAATCAGAAGTACAATTGTCTTTTTCATTGATTTTACCCTCCATTTATTTTTGCAGCGCATTTAAGCGCCCAAACTTGTTCCAGTACCCCGCGCCGGATGCGTCGATCCCGCGCAGCACCACGCCATCATCGCGGCCCTTGGCCTCGATTACACGGCCCCGGCCGGCGTAGACGCCCACATGGTACATATCGCCGTTCCGCGACCGGAACAGCAGATCGCCCGGGCGCAGCTCTGCGCGCGTGACCGGCGTGCACATCGCCCACAGGTGGTCGCAGTTGCGCTTGCTGGATACGATACCAATATCTTGCAGATAGCGGGATATCAGGCCGGAGCAATCGAATGCCGCAAGATCTGTCATGCCCGCCGTCTTCTGCTTATCCCAGAACCTGATCGACCGCTGCGCATTGCTCTCGGTCGTATCCATGCGCCGGATCCAGCCCGCGGAGATCTCCGTCTGCCCGTTGCCGCCCCAAACGTAGATGTCGCCGATATGCGCATAGCAGTGCCGCACCAGTCCCAGCGCCAGCTCGGACGGTTCCGGCGTGGGCTGCGTCTCCGGCTCAGCGTCCAGCGCCGCCCAGGTCTTTGCGCCGCAAATGCCGTCTACCACAAGCCCCTTCGCGCGCTGGAAGATCTTGACGGCAGTTTCCGTCGCCGGCCCGAATACGCCATCCGCATCGCAGGCTACGCCATGCACATTCAGCCGCGTTTGCATCTCGCGCACGTCCTCGCCTTCCATGCGGGGCTTGTCTTTCAGGCGCAGGGTGCGCCGCGCCACAATGATCGGCTCCGGCGTCTCCTCCTGTTTTTCAGGCGGAAACAGGGCGATTACATCATCACAGGCAAAAACTTCATCGTATTTCACCCACAGGTAGCCGCCCTTCGGCGTGGTAAGCGATCCTTTCGCGCCCCACGAATTGCGCAGCTTGAACGCCTGTTTTGTGTCATCCCAGCCGATGATCGCCATTTCGTGATAGCCGCCTGCATCCCCTTTGGTGTACCAATATCCCTGCCGGATCGTCACATGGGGCAGACACACAATGCAGCGCGTCCCGGGCCGCTGCTCCGCCTGATACACTACCGCCTTAATTTCATCCACCGTCCGCACGCGCGCCCATGTCCATCCTGCATAATGTTTTGCGGCAGCCAGCATGCGCGTAGCATACTTTTCCGCGTAATCGATCGCGTCCGGCACCTCATAGAGCTTGCTGTCCACGGCCATGGGAGGGATGCCCTCTTTCACGAATCCGTTGCAGGCCTCGGCCGGCCGCATGCCGGATGTGGTATGCGTGCGCCAGCGGCCATAGCCGAACGTTACGCCCATGCGCACGCCGTGGTACATATGCGGTGCAGATGACAGCGCCTGCATGACGCAGTTCCCGATGCTGCCCTGGTCGTAAATCTCCACGTCCTTCGCCGTATAGACAGGCGGGAGCGTTGCCGCTCCCGCCATCATGCGCACGCTGTAATCGCGTGGATCGTAGGCGCTTGGGATTGCGCCGAATACCTTAACCATTGTTTATTGCCTCCTTATCAAAATGTGCTGCCACCTGGGACGGCGGCCAGAGCATAGGATCAATCGCCTGCTTGCAGACGTACACCACGCCCCCGTCACGCACCTTCATGCCCACGGTTGCCGCCATGTTATACACATACGGATACACACCGTCCGCATCCGGGATGGGGCGCACACCGTAAATGGCCTCCATGCCCGTGCTGAAAGGTGGCTGATGTGCCATTGCTGTAACAGCTTGTCGGCAAAAGCCCACCTTCCCGTCATAGGAAAACAGGTCGTATTGCGCGTATGACTTGCCAGCTTCCCACGGCTCAAAACCATCCGCAAAAATGCCCACCGTTGCGATTGGTTCGGCCTTTGCCGCTTGTGCCTGCGCCGCACCTGCGGCGGCAAGCGCTGCAATCCTGGTATCTTTTCCGTCAATTTCGCGCTTCCTGACTTGCGCGCCATTCAGCCATCTGCCCATGTTATGCCCCTTCCTGCGGCTCCACGCCAAGCAGCGCCAAAGCTGCTGCCATATCTTCCGCTTCGCTCGGCTGCGGCTCCGGCACGGCTTCATAACTGAAAACCAACCGCGGCGCTTCGCCGGATACATCAACGGCAACGTTCACAATGCGCGGGTTGCCGTCCGCGTCGGTGGGTGAAAACGCCGTTTCAATTTCGGGGTCTGGTTCCGTCCATTCCATACAGGCGCAACCAGTAATGCCCCTGATTTCTGCATCCTTCTCCTGCGCGAACGGCGCTATATTCCCATCCATGGAATATCCGCAAATCACTTCGCCTGTATTGCCGTTATAAAAAATGCGTCGAATAAACATTGTTTCCTCCTAGCCCAAGATGATGTATTTGTAATCAAAACCAACCCATAAATATTCGTTCCAGCTTGCGCCCTTAGCTATTGTAAGGATTCCGTTAGAATAGCTTGCCTTGTAAAGGCTACTTTGCGGGATGTTGTTGGCATAACTTTTCCCACCGCCATAATTCGACGACCGATCAGTATAATATCCATATGCAAACCCTATGCCGCCGTATTGCGCACGCATTGCAATATCGTATGGTTCCCGTGTGATAACAATGGCGTATGCTTTCGGCTTGAACGGAATCCCGGTTATAACCAAATTGGGGCTGTTTGTGCCGCGAATGGTACCAACTATTTTTCTATCAGAACCAGCGCCGACGTTCGTAATGCCTATCATTCGATCACCCCAGTATCACGTAACTTGTTGGCCTATGAAATGCGGGGCTTGCTGGCACCGTAAATACCCCGTTGGAATATGTCGCATTGATAAACCCATCGCCTTCATTTAAGTCAAAATAATAATTTCCGTTGCCCCCGGTATCCTCGCCCGCCGTATAGCGAACCCGAACCAATCCGCGTTCCTCCATTATGCTCCCGCACTCTTCTGCGCCAGTAAACGTATACTGTCCGCCAACATAATAGAACTTCGGTTCAAATGGAATGCCTGTAATAACTACACTTCTGACGCTGTACCCGTAGTTAAGCGTTCCTTCAATTCTACGCAGTTTTCCGCCGCCCCCGACGTTCACCATTCCCACCAGCCCAGGCGGGATCAAAACCGGCGTATCCGCCATATCAATCACCCCCATGCCACGATTGTTGGGATCGTCATCGCCGCAGTCGGCACGGCCTTCGCATATAAATAAATGCCGCCGTCGTAGGACAGGCACACCGGTGCAAGATTGCCGCCCAGCGCGTCATCCGGCGCCGGTGCAACCTGCGCAAAATGCGCCGCCGTGACGCCTGCGCATGGAACTGCAGCCCGATACGGGAAATCCGTATAAGTGCTGTCCGATAACCATGCAGATGTAGCGATCGATTTATTTGTGAATGTCAGCCGGGCTGCCTGCGCGCCGATCCCCGCCCTGGCAGCTGCGGCCGTCGTTCCGCCCGTGCCGCCTGCCGCAACGGGCAGCGTACCCGCCTGCAGCGCACCACCCGCGCCCGTGTATACGGCTTTGTTCGCCAGCGTGCCGATCTTGCCGTCGTTGGTTATATTGCCGTGGGTATGGACATTCGCCGTGTTTTGCGCTGCATTCGCCGCATCAGCGTTCGCTTTCAGCTGCGCGTCGATCGCGTCAAAGTTGGTGTTAAACTGGTCTACATCATATGACTCATCTTGTGCGGGCTTGATTAAATTGTAGTTTTGAGTACGACTAGGCATTGATTTCCTCCGTCCGTATCGCATAATGCGTTTTTTGAGCGAGCTGCGCATGTGTATAAGGCTGCAGCATTCGGTGCGTATTGTACAAGATACTTACGTCCAGCACGATATTCAGCGGCACCATTTCATCCAGCATGCGCGCAACTTCTGCGAGCATGTCTTTGCGGCCTAGGTCTAGGCGTATCGTCAGCCGCTCATCGGATATGCTCAGGTCTGCCGTGTAGCCATCGCCGACCAGCGCCTGCAGGGATGCATGCATCTGCCTTTCCGTGTATGGAAGCTTGCTATTTAAGCGCGTGGCCACGCGGAAGCGGCGCAGCGTCAGGTCGTCGCCGGTCGCGGGGATGATCCGCAGGATATGCTCCCAGCGCCGGATGATTGCGGAATCCGCGTCCAAAATCACGGCGTTTTTTTCCAGCTGTTGCTGCAGTTCAACGAGGTTGTTCACTTCGGGATCGACGGCATCGCCGATCCCCTGATAGTCCTTGATCAGCCGCAAAAATCCCGGCAAGTACTCGATGTAGGTACGCATTTTATATCTCCATAAGCGTCACGCTGCCCAGCGTCGGCACCTCATAGCTTGCATAGTCGGCGTCCAGAATCAGGTTGGCTGCAGAACCATTGATTTTCGTGTCCATCACGTCCAAAACGCTGGTGAGATTCAGAAGAATAGATTCAATCCTCGCCACGCGCACCACCGATTGCTCGAAGGAAATCTCTTGCAGATAAGCTGCGAGTGCATCTTCCGCTTCTGTCGTCACCTCCGCGACCGAAGCGCCGGAAACCGGCGTGACGGACGCGGAAATATCGATTACACGCGCGGTCACGGATTTGACCAGCACGCGGTGGCCGATCGGCGCAAGGCCGATCCCATCGCCGGAGGAGGCGACAGGATCGATCGCGTCCTGCACGGTGGAGACAAGCTCGTCGCTTGCGACACCCATGTCCGTGCCACAGATCACGCAGGTCACATATACACCTGCTTCCGGCCGACGAAACGCGTGCACGCCGCCCACGCCGGGCATTTGTATGATCTCCTGCTCATACGCCGCGCGGTTCCCGGCAAAAGCCCGCGCGTTTACGGTCTTATAGTAGCGGGCGCGGTAGTCTTCGTCGCTTTCTTCATCGTCGCCTTGGATCAGCACATCCGTCAAGGTGGCCACCGCCAGCCCAGACACGTTGCCGACTGGCAGGATCGCGCCGAAGTACGTGTTGCCAATCAGGCCCGCCTGCTCGCACACCAGCTTGTAGACGCCCAGTGACACTTGCTCGGTGACGGCATACGTAACGCCTCCGCCTGAAAAGCGGGTACCGATCGGCACGGTGGCGGGCGTGCCCGTCTCATCTGCGTAAAGTTCGGCCTGCCGTACTGCCTGCGTGGCCGCAAGCCGGTTCACGCCCTGCTGGCCATTTACGCGATCCTGATCCGCACCGCGCGCGGTATCGGGCATCATGGTATCCTGCACATTATCAATGTGCAGCCGTACCTCCTCCAGCTGCTCAGATACCGGCCCGAGCGCATGATAGATCAGGCTGCCATCGCGCTTGTCTACGTCATTTGGCACGCGGGCGAGCATGTCGGCCATAATTTGTGCCGCTGTCCTCATGCTGGCACCTCCGCATTTATTTTTTGTGTCCCATAGATCGTATCGATCCAGAACATGATCACGTCGCCATCGAAAGTAAAATCCCTCACGTCGCGGATCCGGTCATCCTCAAGCAGCGCTTCCCGAATCATGCGCGGTGCTTCCGCGCGCACATAGTCGGATGGTTTGCCGACCAACATATGCAGCTCGCTTCCATATTCCCATGGCAGGTACAGGTACGCATATCGCTCGGTCAGCAGCGCGCACTGCGCCGCCTGCCCGATAGCGGCGTTGCCATCGATCATGCCACCCCGGATGCTGCCGCGCACACGCCCAGCCGCAAAATCCAGCCGCCATGTGCGGGATGGGACTTCTATCGGCTCGTCGGCAATCGTAATGTTTGGGATAATCACACTGTTACCTCGCGCTTTTCGCTATATTTTTGAATCCGGTCGAGCAGGATGTACATCTGCCTGCCGTCCGCGCGCGGCTGCGTGATCAGCAGCACGCCGTCGCCGACCTTCAGGGGATTGCGCAAAACAGCCTTTTCATAGCTACCCACCTTGACGGACAGTCCGATCGCGGCATCGGAAATGTACAGGCTTTGCTCCGTGATTTCAATTTTATTATTCAGGCGAATCTTCAGCGGCTTTACGGATGAAACAACGCCCGTCTGATACCCGCCGCGCCCGGAGTCCTGCAGATACTTCGATATGATTTGTTTTACTTGGGTTGGAGTACAAAATCCCATAAAAGCCTCCTGTAAAACGCATTTAAATGGGGGTTATACCAGCTTAAATTCCGCTGTCACGCCGTGGTAGTTGCTGCGGAACGTGTGCTTTGCACTTATGCAAAGCAGGAATCCGGACAGCCCCGATTTCGGCACGCTGACGTTGATCAGGTGTCCGGCCCGGATAGACTTGTCGCCGACGACCTCGGCCGAAAATTTCCGCGTCGGCCGGTTGCTGATCTGCAGCAACATGTCGGCCCGCTCGGCCGCTTGCGCGTCGTTCGTATTTTCGTCCAGTACTTCAAAGTACTGCAAAAGCCCCCAGCGCTGGATCGTGGAGCTGTCGCGGGAAAGAAAAACATCGCGTTTACCACTCGACTTATTGTCCCGTACCAGCTTGATCTGGTTATAGGTATCCGTATCGATGCTGCGTTCGTGCGTATAGTCGACGATGTTTTGCCCTTCCACAATCTGCAAGGCTACGATGCTGGACGCGATGTTGCGCATGACGATAGAACCCGCCACGTCCTTGATGTAGCACATCTGCTTGGTGTAGGCCAGCGTCGTATCCAGCGCGCGGACGATCATGTCGAGCATGCACTTATTATCTTCAACGACTGCCCCGAGCGGATAGCCGGGATCCTCGATCACACCGGTGGCGAGACCCATATCCTTGCTGATCCGCTGCAGGATCTGCCCGGCCGTGAGGTTGTCGAAGGCATAGCTGTCGCTTGCGGTCAGGTAGCGCAGTTGATCATATGCTGTATAGCTGCAGACGTTGTTTTTCCCGCTATCGGATTTCTTAAAAACGTACCCTAAAAAGTAAGGTTCGTTTTCCACGCGCAGCCGGACGACCGCTCCTACGTCAACATCCAAACCATCAAGCATAGGGAGCGAGAATTCCAGATTTCCGCATTTGTTTATGTTGTCTGTAAATGTAACTGACTCCAGTATTTGCGACGCGTCTATGCGCGCCGAAGGAGTTTGTATGATAAGCTCCGCATCCATATCACTTGTCCATCATTACTAATCTGTCTCCCACATGGATTTTGTTGGGATTTGTGATCACGTTCTTGTTTTTTTCGTAGATATCGCGCCACCTAGTACTATCTCCATACTGCGCTTTCGCAATGGACGACAGGCTGTCCCCTTCAACAACCGTATAGTTTTTCAGCATCGGCGGCGTGTTTTCCCGTGTGGTGATCCCGTATCTGGTCGTTCCGCCGATCTGCACAGACTTCACACCATACGCGCGATACTCTTTCAGTTTGATCTCATAGTAGTACTCGCCGATCTGGCCGTGCCGCTCCTCGTGCTTCCACGACTCTATGCTGCACAGCATGTTGACGTCCATGCCGACGCCGGTTACGATCAGGCGCACCGGCTGCCGGGCGTCGATCGCCGCGTAGATCCGGTTGATAAAAGACTGGGGCGATATGCTCGCCCCATCCACGGAAAACGGATACCGCACATCCGACACCAGACTTTTTATGGTGCAGAACGCAAGCTTGCGGTATCCTAAAAAAGTGACTTCGCCCAAGGAAATAATGTCTTGGGATTTGTTATCCACGCTAGCCGTGAAAGCCAGCTCATCCAACGGGTTGACCGGCAGCAGCATGCCGCCAAGATACGTTTTTACGCCCATGCGCGTCTCCTTTATGGGACGGGCAGCAGTTCATACAGCCCAGACAGTCCCGTATCAATCTCCTCCTGCGCTTCGCTTTCCAGAGTGCGCCGGATGTCATCCAGGCTTTCGCCCTGTGTGATGTTGGCGTTGGCTTGCATGCCGCCGCCCTGGTAGTTCAGATAGAAAACGCTGCTTTGCCCGGCCGTCTGCCGCAGCAGCTCCGCGTCCGACCGCGATATGGCCAAGCCAGTTTCCATGGCGGCAAGCGCCTCAAACCCGCCGAGCACCTCCTGCTCTGCGATGTCGCGCAAGTATTTCAGCTGCTGCTCCATCAGGTCGATCTGCTTTTCGGCTGCTGAGCTTCCGCTGCCGCCGCTGGAGCTGCCGCTGGCTCCGGTGCCGGTGCTGGTGCTGTAGTCTCCGGAGTCGTAGATCCCGGAGTCGGTCACGGACTTGCTTTCCGCGTCCGCAGCCCAGCTTGCGATATCCTCTTGCAGCTTCGCTTCGCGCGCGGCCGCTTTTTCGTTGGCCTTATCGACCATGCCCTGCAGCTCTGCGTCCCGCCGCTGCCGGTTTGCTTCGGCTTCAGCCTGGGCGGCGGCCGCGAAGCCCACCTCGCTGATCGCCCCGATGCTTACGCCGGGGATCTTGTTGAGCTGTTCGATCAGCCAGTTTATGGCGGAGATCACGCCGTTCACCATGGTATCAACGATCGTCAGCACTTTTACTTTCGCATCATCAAACGCGTTGGCAATTCCAAACCCCACGCGTGTAAAGAAAATAGGAACCTGATCAAAAAATCCCAATACGCCGTTCCAGATGCGGATCACTGCCTCTCGGAATTCTGCGTTCGTCTTCCACAGCCGCATCAACAGTGAGATTAGTACCGCAATTGCCGCAATGATTGCCATCGCAATGAGTACGAACGGGTTTGCCATCATTGCGATATTTAATGCTTTTTGGACTACCGTCCATACAACAACCGCTGCAACAATCCCAGTAATAAGGGGTTCTATGGTTGCCCAGTTTGCGGATACAAAGTTGTACACATCAGCCGCGCCCTGCAAGAGCCACATCAGGCCGCCGACAATCGCGGTGACACCGCTTGCGATGCTGTCCAAAAATGCTGTTCCATGGTCAGTATTGAGCCAGGCTACCAGTTCCATGACCTTTGAGATGATGCGGTCGACCGCTTGGCCTGGCTGCTGTAGCCGCTCCCACAGCGTGCCGATTTTATTGCCGATCAGGGTGGTTGCCTGGCCGAAGGTCATGGTCATCTGCGTAAAGTCCGCGTCGATCTGGTCGCTCATGCTCATGATTGCCTCGGCGATCTTTGCGGCCGTCAGCTCGCCTTCCGCACCAAGCGCTTTCAACTCGCCTTGGGATACTCCCAAGCCGTCCGCAAGGTACTTCATGAGCATCGGTGCGTTTTCACGCAGCGAACGCAGTTCGTCGCCCTGCAATACGCCGGACGCAAGCGCTTGTGATAACTGCATGATGGCGCTCTGCTGTTCCGACGCTGTAGCGCCGGAAGTGACCATTGTTTTATTCAGCAGCTCCGCAAATTTGATCGCGCCGTCGTTGGTGGCAAACAGTTCGGCCTGTGATACCTTGGATACGAGGGACGCCGTCGCGTTATACTCGCCCCGGCTCGCGTTGGCTGCTTGGCGCACCGCGTCTTGCAGTTCCCTTTGCGTGCGCAGCCCATCGTTGATCAAGCCCAAGCGCGCGTTCACGCTCATTATCGCGTCCGACGTGTCCATTTTGCTGGTCAGCCCGCTCCAAAGCCGCTGCGCGAGCTGCAAGCCCTGATTCGCTACGATAATCGCCTTTTGCCAGCCGGATATGCCGCGGCTTGTCTTTCCCGCTTGCTGATCCGTTTCCTTCATTCCCTGCTCGAACTGGTCGAGCTCTTTTTCGGCTGCGTCGATTGCGCGGCGCGCCTCGGAGTATGCGCGGCCTAAATCCGCCTTGTCTGCGGTCGCATTGGCCCGCTCCATCGCGTCGATGACCTTTGTGGTGGATGCATAGGCCGCGCGCATCACGCGGGTAAACCGGTCTTGCAGCTTCAGCGATGACGTAATCGTTGCCATCTCGATTTACCCCCTTCGTTTTTTCATCTTTCGGGCTTGCTTTGCCCTTTTTTGTGTCTCCATCTCCAGGACGGCCATGACATGCGCCTTTTCCCGTACCGGCCGGTCAAGCCACTCCCAAGGGAATCGTCCATGTTCAACGATTAGGAAGTAGCTGTACCACGACTCAGCGTCGCCCTGGTCTAGAAGTTTTTTGCGTCTTCGATCGCTTCCTCAAGGTCAAATCCAGACGCTTGCTGTACAGCTTCTGACAGACGCGTGAACTCTCCTGCGGTCAGCATGGCCACAACAAGTTTGTCCGCGCCCATCACGCCGTAGGATTTTTGCAGTTCGGCGTCGTGCAGATCCGGATATACTACGGACTCCGCCGCAAGCAGTGCGCTGTACCGGTTCCCGTCAAAGCGTGTCTCCACGCGCTTTGTCTTCTTATCGGTCGTGCGCTTCGTGCATTCGTCCCGCAGCTCCGCATTTCGGGCCTCGGGCACGCCCCGGATGCGCCACGCGATCGGCCTGCCGTCGCCGCCCACAAAGCGGTTGCTTATGACGATTTCCTGCTCTTCGATAGGCAGCGCGGTTTCTTTGAAAAAGGCAGATAAACTCATGCTTTAAACCTCCGTAAATTCTTTCATCAGATCCCCGCCCTCAAAGGTAAAGGGCAGTTCTTGCTCCAGCACGCCGTCCTCAGTGTCAAAAGACGCAAAATCGACCTCGTCAAAATTGCAGCCCGTCAGCAGCGTTGTTTCCGCGCCGTAAGGGGTGGATGGATCCTCGTTTGTGCAGACCAGGTCAAAATATGTGTCGATGCCCTTATTGATGTACTCAAACATCAGGCGTTTGAAAAGGCTTGTTACACGGTAGATCGTCAGCGTGCCTTCCCCTTGCCACGAGGTGGTCTTATGCCCGACGCCGCGCTGTCCCAGCGCTCGGATCTCTTCCTTGTTTTTCTGGGCGGTCGCCTCAAGGTCTTTGGCGTAAAAGAGTTCGTAGTTGCGTCCGTCGATCCGGATATAAGCCGTGGCTTCCTTCGAACTGATCGCATTTCTTGGCTCAAAACTCATTTTTTCCTCCTTATACCGTGCTTACCACGATGGTATTGTAGATCTTCTCCATCACGTCGACGGGGCGCACAGCGTAATCCACAACAACCGCATCAATTTCGTCGCCGCGCCGGATGGTGATGTCCTCGCTTGTCACGTCGCGGATGACCTCCTGTGCTTCCAGCTCACGCAGATACGCCATGATCTCGGACTTAAAAAGCATGCGGCCGTTCTCGGTGTTGGGCACCTTGCCGATGTAGCTGGCGTACCCACGCTGGTAGATCGTGTCCGCGATCGCGTCGAGCGTGCGCACAACCTTGTTTTTCGCAAAGATTTTCGGCTGATCGTCGGTGTAGGTGGTCAAAGTGTTGATATCTTTGCAGATCGCAACCGTGTTCCCGCCCACCGGGCTGGGGATAAAAGCGATCTGTCCTGCGTTGACTAGGTCGATCAGCTGCGACGTGGTATAGCGCTCGGTCACGTCCACCGCGTCCGGCACGATGGCGTTGGTCAGGCTTTCGGCCAGCGATACGCCCGCCGTCGCGCCCGCGACGAAGCCCGTCGCCTGCGCTGCCGTGACGGTCGTGCCGTCCGCCAGCAGATACCCGTTCTTGACGCTGATCACGGCGAGCGAGTCCGCGCCCACCACATTCGGCACCACGGCCTGCACATTCTTGCCCTCTTCGCCGCGCAAGCGGTTGACATATGCGATGATGAGGTCGTTGACGCTGGAGTCGGTCGTCAGGCTCGGGATGGCGTTGAAAGTATGCAGCTCAAACGCTGCGAGCGCCGCCGTGTAGTCGCTCACCTCCGCCGTGCCGTCCACACCGCCCGAAAGCGCCGCGCCCGCATTGGCTGCGAGATTCTCCGTCCCGGAAAATTCGACGTAGGCATTCGCTTTGACGTCGGCAGCCGTGGCCGCCTGCTGTATATCGACCTCGCTTCCGTCCAGAAAGGTTCGTACATAATACTGCCCGCTGTTGCCGGGGATCGCCTCGATAGACACGGTCAGCCGGTTGCCCACGTTGCCGCTGTACTTCGCCGTTGCTGTGAGGTTCCCGGACGTCGCGGTCGCTTTCACGCCCTCATTCGGGCGGTATATCAGCACGGTGTGCGCATATTTCAGCGCCTCACGCACCGGTAGCATCGGCGCGCCGATGAGGTTGTAGAGCGCAGTGAGATCGTCCGCCTGTACGGTAACGATCGTTTTTTCCGCAAGCCAGGGCAGTACGATGGGCATTGCGACAATGCCGCGCGTACCCGCGCCGACCTCAGCCGCACCTTTGCCCACGACATTGGTGTACACGCCGGGCAAAACTTTGTTTTGGATCGTCCAGTTGCCTCCTGCCATTATTGGCGCACCTCCTTTTTCAGTCGGGCCGAAACGAGCGCCCCGGCCTCCTTGATGGTATACGTTTCACCAGCGCGCAGTACGCAGCGGAGGATATCCGCTTCAACGCCGCGCTTGCCGCGCAGCAGCTGCTCGCGTGTGAAGCGTTCTTCTTCGGTAGTTGTTGTTTTGGTGGTCACTTTGTACCTCCTGTATTTTTGATCTTGCCCATGATGGGATCGTCCGGCACGCTGTACAGGTGCGTCTGAAAAGGGCACTTGATATGCAGCACGCCGCTTTGCTCGCTGCGGCGCATGGTGTGCAGCGCGAGCTTGTGGCCGTCGTACTCGATTAGGCCAAGTCCCGCGCAGCAGCGCGCGTACACCTCGTTCAGTTCGCGGTCGCGGTCAAGCGCCATAAGCGGCATGTAATAGGCGACGTCCAGCGTCGCGTTGACCTCGTACCGCCGTCCAAAAGCCTTTCGCCATTGCACGTCCTCCAAGCTCAGCAGGATGCACCGCTCCGGCAACTCGTCGGGGACTTCCTCCCCGTAGACCGGCAGCGTGCCGTCGAAAAGCGCATCAAGCGCCACAGAGGCCGCCGCAAGGTAAGTATTCAGTATGTCCGTCATGATAGTGCCTCCTGCAGGCGGCGTAGCAGCCGGGCCGCAAGCCGGTCAAGCTCTTTCTGCGCGAGCACCTCGCTGTCGCGCATGGCATAGTTTCCACGGACATACGGCGATTTCAGCCGCAGGAAGATGCCCCATTTCCCGGTCTGCTTGTTCCGGCGCGCCGTATGCCCGTAAGCCGTGGTGATGCCCTCACGCAGCTCGATAAAGATCACGCGTCCGACCGCACCCTGCCGGTGCCCTTCCTCTAAATATCCTGCGTGCGGAGCGGTATTGTAAACCTCGCTCACGTAGTCGTCGCCGACTTTGGTCACGGGGCTTCGCGCCGCCTGCTCCCGCGCCTCGGGCGATGTGGGGGAGCGGCCGACCGGAAGGTTATCGACATAGCGTTCGAGATGCCGGCCGGTGACGCGGTTCATCCCGCTGCGCGCTCCAGCGTCCAGTTCACGCATGGCTGCGTCGAGCTTGGCCGCAAAGTCTCCGAGTTTCATGCCATCTCATCCCCTCCGAGCGGGATTTCCGCATGCGAAACATAGCGCATGGGCCGCCCAGCGCGCAGGGTCAGGGCGTCCCCGGCCGCCGTATGCACGATCAGCTTGTCGCCAAGCCGGATGTCGGCTTCGGGCGCGCAGAAATACACGCCGTCCACGCGGGCCAGCCCGGCCCGGCCGGACTGGCTATACTGGTCGCCGCCCGTCTTGCTCCACGCGCCCGGAACCTCGGACGCGATCAGCGTCTCCGTTTGCCGGGTCTGCTTGGTGACGGGGTCTTTTTCCGTGTTCCCGCGCCGGTACACGTCGGCGGAGTCAAAGTATGTCGTAGCAAGGATGTCACGCTCTCTCATTTTGCCCTCACGATCGCATAGCGGCGGATCCGCGCATCAAGCGCGTCCAAGCTGTATACGGACACGGCGGATCCGGCGCTGGTGTCATACTGAATCGTGGTATCGCCGCGCTTGACAGATGATACCGGCGCATCCGCGCCGGTGCTTTCCTCCGTTAGGTATCCGGCGACGCCATACCGGTCAAACGCAACTGCAAGGTCGACCAGGAGCCATCCGGCGCGATCCGGCACCGCCGTGCGCTTGGTGACCGCGCAAAAGTGCTCGATCGCCCGGTCGGTCAGCTCTTCCACCAGCGCGGGATCTTTGTCCGGGAGCTTCGCTTGCACCCGCTCGATCAGCGTCGCCCTTTCCATGCTTTATTCCTCCGGCGCGGCAGGCGTCGCGTTTTCTTCCGGCGTGCCGCTCGCCTTGTCCTTTTTTGCCTTCTTCGGCTCCCCGAGCTTCTCCCAGCCGTCATCCATCATGGCGGCCGCTTTCTGCGGATCTTCCACGACCCGGACAATGCAATCTTTGATGAGTTTCATTGTTATACCTCCGTATTTTTTGTCAGGCTCAACTCGCGGCGGTAATCACGCCGATGGTATTCACCTTGCGCTTCATCACCCAAGCGTCGTACACATAGCGTGCCTGGATCGCCGTGCCGTCAAAGCGCTGGTTGATGTCGGGGCCAAACTCCTTCAGTGCGTCCACCTTGCCGAGCGCCTTGACCGCTTCGATACCGCAGATGATAAAGTGAATCTGTTGGCTGGTCGTGTCCGCCACGATGCCGCCGTCCGTCTGCCCGGAAGTCTTGCCGTCGTTGATCTTGATCACGGTCTGCAGGCGGGTTTTCGGCACCCACAGGATCGGCAGATCGTCGATGATCGTCACGTCGTCGTACGTGACGCCATTGATGGACACGCGTTCGTTGAAGTAAACGCGGTGCCTATTCGTGGACGAGGTTTCCGGCACAAGATTCTTGAGGTTCAGCGCGCCGACACACACCAGCTCCATGGCTTTTTCGCTGTCGTCCTCTACGATGGACTTGAGCGCGTTCAGTTCCGACAGGATGTTGGCCACCGTGATGTCCTTGGCAACGATATGCGTGCCCTTCAGCGCTGTATCCGCGTTGATCGCGGCGTAGACCCGGTTAAAACGGTAGCTGTCCTGCTCGCGGACAAGCGGGCGGCGCGCGAACTCCCGCACAACGTTGCTGGCCGTAGCGATATAGCGCGAATCGCCGGGAGTCATACGATCAAGCGCGAACTCTATGCCGCGATCCTGCGCGAAGTTATAATCGTTCCACTTGGTTTTGACCCTGCCGGACGGATATGCGCCGGACGTACTGTTGGGGTCGTAGTCGCCGAGGCCGGAGACTTCGATGTCCGCGATCTTGACGGTCGCGCCGCCGTTGTACTCGATGTCCTCCGCAGGCGGCGTCATCCAGCCACTTTTTGATCCGGCGATAAGCTCCTCGTCAATGATGTTCTGATAGATCGCGGCGTTTTCAATGCTGTTTGCCATGGGTTATGCTCCTTTCTGCCTTAGCGGCGGCCAAGAAAGCTGATGCCGCGCTTGCGCGCGGGCGCTTCCCCGGCGGTAGTCTGCTGCGCGGAGGGGACGGGGGTAGTGCGCGCGCTGCCAAGCGCCTTGAAGCGCTCTTCCACGCCCGCGTCCACCGCCGCTTTGTAGATCTTCCCGAGCTCCGCGATACGCTCGTCGGTGGTCTTCTCGTCCGTGCCCTTCACATATGGCATGAAAGCCTGCGGCAGCTTGGCCGCGTCCAGCTGTTTCGCGGCATACTCGCCAAGCTCTTTGTCCGCGATCTTCGCTTTCAGCTCGGCAAGCTCCTGATCCGCTTTTTCACGCAGCTTCTTCTCGCGCTCGGCTTCGTTCAGCTTCGCAAGCTCTTCAGCCTCCTTGAGCGCTTTGTTGACCGCTTCCTGCATCTGCTCGGCGGTGTACGTGTCGCTCGCGGGCGGGGTGGGATTCGTGGGTTCCGCAGGATTTGCGGCGGTAGGTACAGCGGCGGGTTCCGCAGGGGTTGCTGCGGGATTCACGGCAGCGGGATCCGCAGCCGGGGTTACAGAGTTGCTCATAACTTACCTCCTGATTTTTGGTTTTTTGCATACTAAAAAAAGCCCCTAAAAGGGCTTTTAGAAGTCGGTTAAATCGGATTTACTTCAAGATTTCATAGCTTGCGATTTCGGGAATATCGATCTCTAACCCAGCAATATGCGTTTCCAGGCTGCGAAAAACGCTTAGTGTGCTGATTTCAGGCTCATTGTCAAACCACGGCGTGAAGCTGCGCACGTAGCCGGTCACAACGGAGCCATCGCGCATTTTGAGCTTGACATACTTTCCGCACAGCTCAACAAATGGCTTCAAATTTTCCATGTTTTCCATGCGCCGCTTCCTCCTTTCGGTTTTATTGTGCTTTTTCTGGGACAACGTGTACGCCGATTTTGCTGTAATGGATGCTGATCCAAGTCGTCGGTGTAGGCGTTTTCCCATCTAAATATAGTATAACACCAATCGCCTTGCCTGTGTCAACAATTTCGCGGAAACTTGTGCCACGGAATTTCGGATGCCCGGTTCCAGAAAGATTATCAACGAGGGTTTGCAGCTCATTTGGCCCGATTGTGAAATAGCTTCGGCCTTTTATATATCCTTTTCCCAGAAAGTGCCGCTGCTGTTTTCCCATATTGATCTTGATCGGCAGCTTACCCGCGCGCCACTGCTCCAGCAGCCGGTATTGCTCCTTATGCTCGGCCCACTTTGTGGGATTGCCATACTTTACAGTTTGGAAATCGGCAAGCGAGTCCTCGACCGGTACGCCTGCCTGCGCGTACTTTTCATACAGCACGAGGTCTTGCGCCGCGTTGCGCTGCATGGTATACCGCAGTAGTTCTTCCGGATCGCCCTGCACGTACTTGTTATACCACTGGTCATATGTCATGCTGGCAGGCACTTTATAGGCGTTTCCGTCCGAATCGCGCGCAAAGCGCGTGTTGGCGCTGTCGTCGTCCTCGGCCTCCGGAGGCCAGTGCTCAACCGCCACCGACCTGCAGTTCGGATGCAGCGGGGGAAAATTCAGCCCGATCTTCGCATCGTCCACATCGAAGATCATGCCGTCGCGCTCCCGGCAAACTTCGGACGTCAGTGCGTCAAGCACGGCCACAAATTTATATTGAGGCGCGCCGTTCGCACGCATGGACGCGAGCGTCGCTTGGGCGCGCATGCGTCCGACCTCGGTGCGGATCAGCGTCCGCGCTCTGCCCTCGGACATTTTCATCCGATCCTTAAGCTGCCGGATCATATCGGCTTTCGTCGTGCCGGTCGCAAGCCCGGAGCCTATGATTCGATTCAACCGTTCTGCCAGCTCGATGCGGTGTTTTCCCCATATGCGCTCCGAAAAATTGTGGGCACGTATAGGCGTCTCCAGCGCCTGCGTCACCGCCTGCGGGTTGATACGTGCAAACGGCGTCGCAAGCCCCTGCCACTGATGCTGGCCATAGATCGTGCGGTAGTATGCGTCCTCGTAGTTCGCAACGCATTCCTGCCGGGTCAGGCCGTCCAGCCGTCCATACAGCGCGGTTTGCAGCTGGTTCAGCTGCATCTGCAGATACTGCAATCGATTGATCTGGCTCCCGGCGTGATACCGATCCAGAAGTCTGGTGGCGACATGGTCGGCCGGATACCGCTGCACGAGCGCGTGGTACTGCTCCAGCGTCAGCTCATATGCGCGCCGGTCTGAAAGGGAGGCATGCGCTTCCGCCATGGTCATCCCGGTGTCGGACGCATACCGCTGGTACCATTCTTCCAGCAACCGGCCGATCTCTTCGGAAGCATCCTCAAACAACCGGCTTGCGCCGTGCGCCGCCTTCCGCTGCCCTTTTACCAGCCGCAGCGTTTCGATCTTGGCGCGCTTGATCCAGTAGCGGTCACTCGTCATTGGTCAGCAAAGCCTCAACGTTGGACGGGAACTCGTCGTTTTCGGCGCGCGCCCGCTCATCCAGTCTTCGCTGCAGCTCATCCGACGCGTCCTTGATTTCCGGCCACATGCCAATCAGCGTTTCGTCCGACAACAGGCCGCGTAAATTGTTGATGATCTGCGATGTTTCAAGCAGGTTTGCGATGTTCGACCGATCGAAAGACAGCTTCACAGTGCGCCAATCATATGCGGTGCCGCGCCGTGCGTTTAAGTGCTCCGTCAGCAATCGGATCTTCTTCATTTCAGACGATGTGAAATACTTCTGCTTTTCGGTGGCAAGCTCCTCGATCCCAAAAAGCTTGTACTTCATGGCAACGCCGGAAAGATTCCCGGCAAAGCTTTCGTCCGTCAGGTTGGGGACGAGCGCCAGAAAGAAAAGGTCGCGGTAAACGCGGTTTTTGTAGTTTTCCGTGGGCGTGTCGGCGATGTTCTTGGTCACAAACTTTACATCGCCGCCGTCCGGCAGCAGCAGCAACCGCTCCTCTCGCATGGTGCGCAGGCTCGTCGCGGGATCTTCGTTGGTTTCCCCATCCAGACTGATTTCCTCCGCACCCGTGATCGCGAGGTAAGCGTCGGTGAAGTAGTCCAGATCGTTTGCCGTGTCGCTTTGTGCGCGGTCATATGCGTCGATCTGCGGGATCACGTCCTCGTAGTCGCCCTTTTGATCCGTGCTGTTCCAGCGGACGATCACGGGCACGTCGCTGTAGCCGTGGGCATAGTCGCCCGTCCGCATCCAGCGAGACGCGGTTCCCGCGCGCCGCTCGTAGGTATATACACGGTCTGCTGTGTAGACGTCCGCATGTTCAATGGCAGTTTCGATGCCTCCCACGATCTTCACGGTTTTATACAGGTAGATCACGAATATCAGGAAGCGGTCAATCCCCTCGCCATAGACCGGGATCATGTCGCTGGGCTGGATCGATGCGGTTCGGTCATTCCCATCCCGATCAATATACAGCAGCTCGAACGCGCGGCCGAATTTTGACATGCCTTTGGCCTCTTCATAGTGCTTCACCTCAGCCATGTGGGATTGATACAATTCATTGAGCGCATCTCTATACTCGGGATCCTCACATTCGATTTTCACGCCGCTCCCAAGGAAATACGCCGTTGCGATGCACGTGATATAGCGGGCAAACGCGTGCGCGATTCGGTTGTTCGGCTTACTGCCGTCCTTGAAAATTCTATTGCCGATCTCGTTCTCGTTCATATAGTAGCGATCTAGCCGCCTATATCGCTGCAAGTCAGCCATATGCCGCCGCGTGCAGTAGTCAATCAGCTCCGACCCGATCACAGTATCCTCCGGCAGTGCGATTATGACAGGCCGCTCCTTTGCTGGCCGGATGTCGTTCATATGCCAAATCTCCTTTTCTTTATGATCAGGCGCTTTTTCCGGCCGCCCTGCGCGATCGTGCGCAGACCCTCAAGCGCGTCTGGGCCGTCGTCGTGGTCGGCCATGGGGAAGTATTGCAGCTGCTCCAGCAGCAGCTTGTGCCTGCGCGAAAACTTGATGTACTTGTTTTTTATGTCCGGCTGAAGCGTCTGGATCCGCAGTACCTTATCGCTGCTTTGCGGTACCTCCTCGATGGGGAGATATATCCGCGCGCGGGCGCTGGATTTCGCCAACTGCTCTTTCAAGAACCATTGGAACTGCACAGTTTCGACGCCGAACTTCACATAACGTTTCCCGTATGTCCGCTGGATCCAGTCTGCCTTCTGCAGTACGTCGCTTATGATCGCGTCCGGATGCCGCCGCACGATGTCCGCGTCCAGGATATATAGATACCCGGTCGGCACCTCCAGCGCGCCGGTCAAAATCGCGGAGTAGTCCGCGCGCCGGTTTTTCCCAAGCGATGGATCCACGAAGCCATAAAATCGGAAGTCGGCGGACGAAAAGTCCATATCTTCCGGGTTGTAGTAGTCGAACCATTCTTCGTTGAAAAGGCAGTCGTCCGGATTCACCGGCTCATTTTGCAACTCCGAATTGAAAGATGCTTCGCCTTCTGATACGCGCGTCACCATAAGGTCATAGTAGCTGAGCTTTTCTTCCCACAGCACTTTGGTGCCCGCAAGCATTTCTTCCCGGTTTTTCTCAAAGAATTTTTTTGCTTCAAGCTCCCGCCCCTCGTTGCCAAGGTCGGTATAGATGCTTTCCCAGGTCTCCCACAGCGGCGAAGTGGAAAAAGACTGCACCGCCTTGTACTTGACGCTCCGATACGCCGGATTCTTCAGCACTTTTGCCAGCAGGGAGTCATAGTGTAGCAGTGTGCCGATGTATACGATGTCAGTATAGGTATCGCCCGCTTTGGAGACCGCCTTATAAAACCAATTTTCCAGCTTTTTGCGCTGCTCCACTGTCCGGACGTTTTCGTCGTTCTCGATGTCGTCAAGCACCATCAGGTCAGGCCGCCAGTTTTTATGCTTCCGGCCACGGATCTTCTGGCCCGCGCCAATCGCATCGATGCGCACGCCGTGCGATGTGATGATGACATTCTCCCGCCACACGCCGCCCGTCAGATCGCCGAAGTCCTCGCGGATCGCGCCGTTGTCCTCCAGCTCGTCTTTGATCGCGCTTAAAAAGCCATTCGCCTGGTCGCTTGTGTCCGAAAGGATGATGACATACCGCTTGTAGCGGTACAAGGCTGCGTGCAGAGATCCTTTAAAGGTCAGATTTGTTGATTTTGCGTGACCACGCGGCGCGGCCGTCGCGCGCCTGCAGCCGTCTTGCGCGTCCACGAGCTTCGCGTCGTCGCCGATGGGCATGACGCCTTTCAGCACGCCCTCGCGCCATAGCGTATCCAGCTCCGCGTGGAACTGCGGCGAGGGCCGCGAAAAGTAGTGGGGTAGGTAGGCGCGGCCAAAGTATGCCAGATCCATCGCGGCAAGCGCGCGCCGGATCCCGTTCTCGCCCTTTAGGGGATCCCCGGCCCGGTAGCGGCGCAATAGTTCCCGCCGTTCCGGCTCGTTGCCCGCGCGCAAATGCTCTTCCGTCAGCGCGCGCAGCTGCGCGTCGTTATTTCCTGCCGTACTGCCGCGCTTGCTGCTGGCTTCCCGCATGGCCTTTGCCAGCCGGTCAAAGCTTTTCTCGCGCCGCACGCTCATGCGTTTCACCTCGCTTCAAGATTCGCCCCAAATTTGTCCTGTGCCGCTTTTCCGCGCGCAAAGCGCCGCTTGTTCGGCGGCGCTTCCAGAGCGAAATTTAAATTGGTTTTAAACCGGTTTTAAAGGCGGTTGGGGCGGGGGTATGGTTTGGCACTTGTCGCTTGCGCCACAAGTACCCTGTCGTCTATCTCTTTTAGCTTTACGCTTGCGGGACGAATCAACCGTATGCGCGCTGCTAAAATATGGTGGGGGATATGCATGCCATGACATATCCCCCGTCGAAAGGAGGATCCAGCGGAAGGCGCACACAAGCCCAACTCTGGAGTATGATCAACGGCGAGCGCCGTGGATCGCTTTCTCGGTGGGGGCGTGTTCTGGCCGCACGCCCCCGTCACAAAGGAGGAACCCGTCAGCAGGGAAGGATGGTGCCCTACTGCGGAAGTATGATCAACGACATGTTGATGTCGTGGATCCGGTTTAAGATGTGCACGCGCACCCGCGCGCGCCGCTGGCGCTTATCCAAGCGGATGATCCAGCCCTCTTTGCCGATCAGCGGCCCGGAAACGATCCGGAGCCGGTCGCCGTCCACGACGCCACGCGATGGGTTCAGCGGCGCGTCCGTGATGGACAGCATTTCGATATATAGCGCCTCGTCCGCGTCAAGCGGCGTCGGCTGGCCCAGGATACGCAGCACATGGTCTACGCCGTGGATCTTATGATAGTCCGTATCGGTCATGCGCAGCTCGATAAATACATAGCCAGGGAAGAACAACCGCTCCCGCTCCCGCCAAACGCCGCCATACCGCTCGATCGTCATTTCACGTGGTACGGCGGCTTGGTATCCCAGCGCTTTGAGGTCGTCGCGCACTTCCAGCTCGCGCAGCGTGTGTACCTGCAGCACGTACCAGCTCATGCTACTCCTCCGGATCCTGCGGCGCGTCTTCCGTGCAGCGCTTCGATTCCAGGAATTCTGCGACTTGTGCGTACAGCTCCGGTCGTTCGTGCGCCATGGCGTCGAAGACCATCTGCTTCATGGCGTCGATGCCGGTATCCACGTCGGTCTGGTTTTGCAGGTCAATGCGCTTTTTATAGGCCGCAGCCTTGATCAGCGCGTTCGATTCTTTCAGCAGCTTATCCAGCCGCACCTCCGTCCACGCCTCTTCCGGCGCGTTGGCCAGCGCGTTGAAAACATTTTGTGACATGAGCCGGACGATCGCCTCGGTCGTATCTAAGTCCGGGTATTTGTCCATCTCCGCCATCATGCGCTGCATGTTCTCCTGCGCGATGTTCAAGAGCTGGACGTTCGCATGGTAGTTCTTTGCGTACCGGCACACCGACGATGGCGAGATGCTGATGCCTTTATCCGCAAGATAATCTACAACCTCGGCATACCGACAATTGGACAGCAGCATCTGCTCCACGGTATCCTTGACCGCAGGCGGCAAGTCGTCGATCTTGCCATGCTTGCGTTTGCTCACCTTCGGCTTCATAAGCTATACCAGCACCGCCGGGTCGGTATCGATGTACCGAGCGAGACGAATACCTTTCGCGGTCAGCGACACGTCGCACTTTTTCGGATCTGCCCGCCGCGCATCGATCAGCTGCTGCGCCGAGCAGTAAAGGATATCAACATATCCTTCTTTCTGGAGGTAAGTAAGCGAGTCCCAAAATTCGGCTTCGGTGAACTCCGGCAATGCCGTTTTTACGGTGGCCAGTCGGATCCAGTCGCCATCCAGAATGTTGATGACGCGGATCATAGCGCCATTGTTCTCAGCGAAGTTGGACGCTTCGATGCGTTTCTTGAGCTCCCGTTTCTCATCCATCATGTCAGGCTCCTCCCTTTCTCGCTAAATCGAAAAGCATATCATATATGCGGTCATTTTGCGCCGTAAGCTTTGCAATCTGTGTCACAAATTCGTCCTTGGTGATGTACTGAGTGCGCACAGCTTTCAGCTCGCTGTCGATGCTGTCCAGCCGCTCGTTCATCCGCGCTTCCATCTTGGCCATCGCGGATGCGCTGGAGGCTTCGATCTTTTCCAGCTCCGTCCGCTTCGCAAATCCGTCGCGGATCGCGGCGATCGCTTTCTCGTTTTGGTCGACGCGGTCGATCGTGCGCTTCAGGAAAAAACTGATCACGCCCGCGATCGCGCTTAGCACCAGTCCGATAATTTTGCTGACCACATCCGACCCATCCATACGCACCACCTAAAATAAAAAAGATTGATCCGGTTATGGATCAATCTTAAACGCATATGGTGGATTGTTCAATTTGAAGCGCTTCAACAGCTTTCATCCTCGCTCCGTTTCTGCGGGATCAGCCGCCTTGATCGTATCACAATCCTCGCTTTCGGGCAAGCAGAAACTTAATTGTCCGTCGATCGGTTTTGCGCGTACACGCTTGAGCACAGGCGCTACAATAACGCGGATATGCCGGGGTGAAAGCCCATACTGGCTTGCCAACTCGTTGAAGTTATAGCCGTCAAAGGCTTCGCGGATCGCTTCATCCCGCGCATTCCGGCTCAGGCTTTCGGGCTTCGGGATATACAGTTGATACCCTCCATACCGCTCAGCCAGCCGCATGAGGCCGTCCGTGCCTACAAGCTCCGCGATCGGTCGGTACTCGCTGCTGATGTCGTCCAGCGTCAGGTTAAATGCCGCCACTCGCTGCCGCCTCCTTTCCCGCCGTGCCTACGATGCTTTTTAGGATCTCGATCAAGCGCCATCCGTCCGCAAGGGACAGGAAGCGGAACGGCTGCTCCGGCGTACAATCGCGGTGAAGCTGTTTGCGGATGATCCCGCAAAGCCGTTCGCCCAGCGTGGCCCGGCTTGGCGTATGATCGAGATCCCGCAGCTGGTACATCAGCCTCCATATTTTCCGCTGCTGCTCTGCGGTAACGCCGCCCGGTGTTTCCTCATGCTGCTTGCGCCTACGCTGCTCCAACGGTTCCGTGCGGTTCTTCAGCTTCAGCTTTTCCAACAGCTCTGCCTGTACGGCGCGAAATTCAGAATTTGTGAGCGCGCTCACGCTGTCTTTACCTGTGATGCGCTGCACTACGCAGTGGAGCGCGTCTTCCCGGTTGCCCGATTCAAGCAGGCCTGCAGCCGCGCCCAGTGCATAGATGCGCCGGATTTCTTCTTTGGTGATCGTTTGGCTCCCTTTCACGTGTGTTTTCCTCCTTCAGCTGCCTCGTCAGTGCCGGACGCCGATCCCCGGCAGACCGCCCGCAGGCGGTTTCGGCTTCATCTCGCGCAGGCTGCAAGCCTCTGTTCCGTTTCCCGGATCTGTGCTTGGATCGCGGCAATTTTTGCGCCTCCGTCTTTCAGGGGATGCAGCTCCGCGTTATAGAGCATCGCCCCAAGCACTTCCAAGTCGTCACGCAGCTGCTCTTCCTGTGTGCGCGGCTCCCCGTTATGTACGATCATCATGATAAATTCCTCCTTATTGCTCCAACAGACTTTCCCGATCGACCTCGTACCAAAACACATCGTCTACCTTGATGTTCGCCCCAACGGCAAGAATGTCATCGGCCGGATACTTCTTCAGCGCATCCTTATTTACCTTGGGCGGCGGGGATACGATGCAGTCGCTCATCCCGCGTACGCGCAGCGCCTTCACGATCGCCGCGATCTTTGCTTCGGCTTTTGGCAGGATAACTTTCGTGCTCTTGCGGTATCCCGTCTGGCCAAACTGCAGCGACATTGTCTTTTTCTTGCCCATATCGTCGCTGTGTTCATCCACGTAGCCCTTAATTTGCAGTTCCAGCTTGGCAATGCGCTGCGTGTACGGTTCCGCGTTGATGCCGGCTGTAAGCTTTGCATCGTCGATCGCGCGCTGCATTTCCGATTCGATTGCCTCGACCTTGCGCTGGCACTCACCGATTTCGGCCAAACATAGATTTACATCATCCCAGCTGTTCAGCGCATGGTCGGGCATGCGTACTCGTGCCATATAGCACCTCCTTCAATTTTTTTTGCTGCACTCTGCGTTTGCACGGGCTTGTGACCGTCCTTGGCCGCATTACAGCCCATAAAGGGCGTGTTTAAATTCCCATTTCCATGAACTTCATCATCTGGATCAGACCTTCGTAGGTGATGTCCTCGTTGTCGCACGCGTTGCTGTACAGGTTGGACGCGCCGCGCAAGCCCTGCTTGCTCTGCGCCACCGCCAGCATAAGCGCCTGCTCCTGCTCGCCGGGCAGATCGGGGAAAAGCTTGCGGATATCCTCAATCGTGATCTGCGTGGTCATGCGCAGCTTGCTCTGCTTTGTGCGGCTCTGGATCTGTGCGAAAGCCGCTTCCAGCCGCCCGCCCATGTTGTCCACGACCGACCTATTCCCCACAAACACAACGCCCATGGATGGGACATAGTCCGATATGGATCGGATCATGTCGATCGTCTTTACCGGCAGATGCTGCGCTTCGTCGATAATCAGCACTTTCCGGCCGCCTGCAAAATAGGAAGCCACGTTAAACCACATGTCGTCTTTGCGCGCGACCGCGATATGCAGCGTGCGGCAGAGCAGTTTCAAGAAACTGCTGATGCTGGAAAAAACGGGGTTCACCGTAACGACCACAGCGTTGTTCGGGAAGTCTGCCGCATACTTCTGCACTGCTTTCGTTTTTCCGATCCCAGCGTCCCCGCACTCCACCGCGAGGCCGCCCTTGAGGTGCGCTGAGCGGATCGTCTTATATACTGCCTCAGATATGCTCGTGGGCACGTAGTCCGGCGTTCCGTGGAGCTGCTCCGCCGCTTCGCTGATGTTGAAGAATTCCTGAAGCTTCTGCTCGAACCGGGCAGGGGATTTGTAAGTCCCCTTTAAATACTGGTTTAACCCTGACGAGTTCGAGAAGCCGAGGGCTGCGGCGAAGGCTGCCTGCGTGATGTTGTTGTCCCGCATGTACGCAAGGGCGCGCTCCCGCCAATACTGATTTTGTTGAGTTCCCGCCAAAGTGAGTTGTTCCGCTGCTTCTGCCATGATGATATCCTCCTCCGTTTAATTGCTGATTCGTTTGGCCGCATTGCGCAGCATGCGGTCGGTATCGATCTCGACCACCTTCCCGCCCTTTTGCGGCGGCACAGCGGTCAAAACATGTTTTTCGTTGGCGCGTACCGGTTCCAGCACTTTTCCATCGCTGATGACCATATCTGCCTTCGCTGCCTGGCTATGCCTCAGCATAAGATCCAGCGCGTCGATGCGCTGCGCGGGCGTAAGCCGGCTTGTGTAGTCTTCCGCAAGCGCTTTGACGGCTTTGTCTACTGCCGCTTTCTTCCGCTGTGCGGTCTGCAGTTCTTCCTTCGACGCCCCCCATGTCAGACGGCATTCGCGGTCGATCGGCGCGGTCTGGATAAAGCGGTCTTCCTCGTCATAGATGCGGACTTCCGAAAGATCTTCGGGATTGTACCGCACATACACCTTTTGCCCTTGGCGGCTCAGTAGGAGCGGCGCATCCCAGTAGTACAGCTTCACACCACTAACCGTGATTTGTACGCCCTTGCGGCCGATCGTCTGATACCGCGTAGTGCGCATAAGCATGAGGTTCAAATCCTCTGCGGTGGCAACGCGTTTTGTGTGCAGGTTGGCGTTAAATACATCCATGCGGCATTTGCCTTGATCCGCTTTCACGCGCCCGCCATACGCTCCCATGTTATAGTATCCGTCCAGAATATCGTCTACCGCCGCGCGGAGGTCGTCATCAAAGGGGATCCGCCCATCCTTCAGGACGCGCTTCAGCTGTTCCGGCCGCTCGATCGCGTTGCCTCCGGTATACGTCTCAAAGAGGCGTGACAAGCTGTTTTTCAGGTCTAGGAAGGTTCGCTCGATCGGCTTCGCTTTCGCGTTGCGCACGATCGCATTACGCATTTCGATGCCCAGCCGGGCAAAGATCGGCGGCGGCTCAGGCAAGTCCTTTGTGCTGGCTTTCTGCCGGTGTCCAAGGCCGCCGACATCACGGTTCAGGAACTCGCGCCCGTTGTCCACGAGGATGTGGCGCGGGATCCCAAACCGCAGGATCCCTTTGCGTAGTGCAAAGAGCGTCGCGTCCGAGCAGGGCGCATCTGTCACATGCCAGCCCGTGAAGATTTGGCTGCGCGCGTCGATGAAAGCCGTAAGGTACAGACGATGGTGCGTTTCACCGTCTTCGGACTGTGTGATCACGTCGAACGTGTGGTTATCCGCAATCCAGTAGTCATTGGACGCGAGATCGTCATATAGCCGATCAATGTACGGCGCGCAGCGGTCGGAATAGGCCTTTTCGCCTTCACGCATCAGCACGCGCACCGGCGCTTCGATCGTCTGCACCTGCCGCCTAAATGCGTGGTAGCTTGGCATTTGCGGGATTAAATCCGGATGGTATTCTTTCGCCCACATGCCAACATACTCGACGCATTTTGATATGGGATACTGACGTTGATCCAGATAGTAGTCCAAAAATGCGTCCCACAGTTCTTTGGGCATGTCCGTCCTGCCTTTACGCCACTTGCCGCGCTTGTCGATCAGCCCGTCGAGGTCGCCCATCCGATATGCACGCCATTTGCGGTACAGCGTCGGCTCGCTCACTTGCAGCTCCGGCCGGGTCAGCGTCAGCATGGCGCAGAACGCTTTGTCCACGCCCGCCTTACTTGTTTGCGCCGGATCGTTGCGGTATCGCTGCCACTCTTCCAACAATTCGCTCCACAGCTTGATCTGTGCCCGTTCATCGGCGGTATAATCCTCAAGCGCTTTCGGCTGCGCTACCATAGCAACTGCGCTTCCGGCTTTTGCGCCGTAGTGCTTCGCTTGCAGCTTATCCGGCAGCTCGCTCACCGGGATCAGGTATTTGGTTTGGTTTCGGTTCGCATTCCCGCTCAGTTCATACGCCAGCTGGCCGTCCGCAATCATCTTGCGTACGTTCTGCTCACTGCAGCCCCGCAGCGCGGCATATTCTTTTATGGTTATGTGTTCCATATATCCGTCCCCACATGGTATAATCGTTACAAAGTTTAGCCTGCCTCATCGGTGCCGGGAGGCCGTCTCCGGCAGACCGCCCGGAGGCGGTTTCGGCTTAAACGAAAGGAGATATCATATGCCCATCATTACTTCATTAGCTGCTTCCAAGCGTCTCTTTAACCTCACCGCACCACTGATGTGCGATGAATTTTCCCAAAAGTGCTTACACGCAAGAAAAGAGTTTAAGAAAAATGGAATCGACATTGGTGATTTTGCGCTTTCCATCAAAAACGAACTCTTTGCAGTCGTGAAGCTAATTCCCCGTATCTATGATTCCAAAGATCATATTCGCGCGCTGTGGAAAGTTTGTGATCCATATTTGGTGGCCTCCTTCAGTTACGCATTCCATAGCTCGATCCACTATTTGGAAGACAAGGGTGATTCCGTTCTTTTTGACGTCCCAGAGGATGATATGGAGTTTCTTTCACGGTATATACTTGTCTATATTCGCGGGATCTAGCATCTCAAATAGTTCTGCTTGCGTCTTTCCCTCGAATAACGATGAATACATGTCGTTGTACCACGGCCGCAGATCGGACGCTTCAAGCGGTGCTCTGCGCACAGGATTATCGAAACCCGTTGTCAATTCCTCGATCACGCATCCGTTGCGCTCAAAAATCTTCTGATGATGAAGTCCTAACCTTTCGCAAAGCAGGAAGCTTTTCCCTCCATCCGGCCCGATTATTTGGTAGCATTTCATGTTCGGTCTCCTCCTTGGTTTTTTGTATTCGGCCTGCCTCATCGGTGCCGGTAGGCCATTTCCGGCAGACCGCCTTGCGGCGGTTTCGGCTTAAATGCGCCGTTCACATTCCATGCAGACATACCATGTCATTGTCAGGCGTGCGACGCCGCTGTTCCGCTTTGTAATCTTCACGGCCTCCTCGTGGGCGGAGATCGCCCTGTGGCACTTTCGGCAGCGTTGCGGACGGCTTGAACGCACATACCCAATTTCAATTGATGCGTTCATTCCAGCGCCCTCAGCACATCCTTGATGATGGCGATCCGGCTGTCGCATTCGATATTGACATTGCGCTTCCACCCACTTTTAAACCATATGGTGACAACGTCGGTATCTGTCAGCCGCACATGATCGACGGCGACATCTGCCTGCCGCAGCACCATCTCCAGTAGGCCGACGAATACGGCCTTGTCCACAACGGGGACGGGGGATAATTCAGGTTCGTATATCGGCCGCATGCCCTTACCATCATCGATGTAAACATGTTTTGGAATTCCACCGGCACGAGCCAGCACAGTTTCGTATACATTGGCAAATGATTGCAGCGCTTCCGTCAATGTCTTTTCCTTCATATCGGGTTCCTCCTTGATTGATTTCTGCGTAAAAATGCGATTCCGGCCGGGCTTCCCGCGTAGGTATTCACCGCTTACACCGAAGTAGCTTTCTAGCACCGCCATTGCTTTTGAGTTTGGTTCGCGCAAACCGTTCTCATAGCTGATGATGGCAGATAAGCTCAACCCCGTTTCTTCCGCAAGTTCTTTCTGTGTGATCGCCCGTTCATGCCTCAAATATTTGAGGACTTCAGGTATTCCGACTCTCATAGCTCCTCCTTTCAGACGATGAGCGCCGCGCCCTTTCAGACGGCCCCGGCTTTCACGGGGCTGGGCCTTGGGTCTATAGCTTGATGATCGGGGTGACAACTTCTTCAAAAAGCTCCTCGTAGGTGTAGCTGCTTCTGCCTTCTTCTTTAAGCCGTTCAAAAAAATCCTGTTCATCCAGCGCTATGCGCAGTACCTTGAAAACTCCTACCATTTCCGGCGTGATGCCGGTTATGTCATGTCCAGCGATCATGCAACTAATTGCGTTCGGAACATGATTTAGATAAAGGTCATACAGGCTGCTGGATTTTGCCTTGTCTTCCAAGACCTGCGCTGCAAACTTTTTGCGGTTTAGCGGGGATTTCTTCGGTGGTAAAATCCCATCTGCGCGCAGCCGCTTCCGCGTTTCCGCGCGCAGTCGCTTTTCCTTCGCGGTCATTTTTTTGCTCATATATCATCCCTTACATCCCCGATATATAATGGCCGCTGGCGCTTTGCCGCAAGACGTGCACGCGCCCTGCGCCGCGATCGTTCCTCCAGTGCCTGCACCGCCGCGAGCGCCGCCATGCAGCCCAGCACCGCGCCGGGCAGAAAAAATGAAAACATCAGACCGAAATAGTTCATGGGTTCCTCCTTTACAACAGCGCAGCTTTCAGCGCGTTGGCATACCCGCATATTGTGGCGATGCTCATGCGGATGCCGTATTGATCCAGAAAATATCGGCTGATTGCGCTGTAGCTGTATGCCCCTTCAAAAATCATATCGGTCAGTTCATCCCGCTGCTCTGCGCTCATGCGCTGGATGATCGTCGGCCTCCTGAACGCAGCGGGCGATGTTCTGTCCATTATGTGTACGGGGACGCTCGCACCCCGTTGGCTCTGCGCGATATACGGCAGCAGCTCCGCTACCGTAATGCGCACCGTCTGCGCGATCACCTGCGTCAGCAGCTCCATGTCAACCGGTTGCCCGTATCCGCCCGTCTTCCGGATCGTGGGAAGCACTTCATCGAACACCCATTTCTCAAACCGCTCCGCAGCCGGAAGCTTGCTGTGCGTGATCATCCGGTACAGGTCACCTTCCGGAATGAAGGTCATTTCTACATTCTGCATTGCAGGTGTTCCATCTGCCTTTTTGCCTGTCATGACCCCTATGGAACGTTTTGTTCCGTGGGGGCAATGATCCCTTACGGCCTTACGTGGATTATCGTAGCCCAAAGCTGCTGCAACGTCCTTCCCGCAGAACAGCACCTTGCCATCCTCCTCGATGATGCGTACATCACCAAACTGCTCGTGGTTGAATACCTGTAACTGTTGATTCATGGTGATTCCTCCTTTGTCTTGTTTTTATAATAGGATCTTATATTGCAAGTGCGGAAGCAGCCGCTTCTTCTCTGATACCATAGCCGAGAAAGGTTCCACTGCATTTGATGACGCTGTAATGTCGCAACTCCGTATCATTGATAACGCCAGTAATATGGCCAAACTCGGGACGCTCCCGCGCTTGCAAAATTTATCCGTTTGATGCCTCACCCTTAAATTACTTTTTTTGCAGAATAGAACAAGTCTTCAACTGGTTTTCCCAGCGCTTTTGCGATTGCCGCAGCCCTCAGCGGGTGTACAGTTTTACATTCGCGTGCTTCAATACGGCTCAACGCATTATCCGGTAAATCAGCTAATAGAGATAGCTTTCTACAAGATAAATTTTTCTTAATCCGTTCTTCGCGGATGCGATCCACATCAGCTAATAGCATCATTTGTATCTACCTCCGGGTACGTTCGTATCTTACTCCATTATAATAGATACATACGTATCCGTCAATACGTTCGTAGCATTATTTTTCTTGTACGTTTGTATATAGTCTGGTATAATTTCTATTAGAGCAGAGGAGATTTTTATGTTCGGTGATGCTTTAAGAAAATTGAGAGAAAGCTTAGACATGACGCGGGATGAATTTGCCGCCCAACTTGGCATATCGTCTAACTCTTTAAAAGCGTATGAATTGGGAAAACGGAGGCCAGACTTTGAAGCAGCTCTTAAAATAGAGTCAGAGTTCAAAGTCACCATCTATGAACTGAATTACGGACATCCACTTGTTGAAAATGATATTATTCCTAGAATGATGTCAAAGTACGGAGCTTCTGCCGCATACTTGAAAAAGATGTTAGACTATTTTTATGAAGCGAATGAACAATCTCGGGAAATTGCCTTGTATGCATTAAAGGCAGGACGCTCTGAAAGCTTTGGTGACGGTTCTTCTAGCAACTCCAAAAATGTTATTGCAGATACTAGGTCTAGCTGCGATAATACTATCATGCTGAACCTTCCAGTCATGGGCCGTTCCGCAGCCGGTAGGCCGATTGAAATGGTGTCTATTCCCGAAGATCCTGTTTCCATCAACGGTGAAGCCCAGGTTAAAGCTGGGGACTTCATCGTGATCGCCGTGGGCGACAGCATGATCGAAGCAGGTATTCATGACGGAGACAAGTGTGTTATCCGCCCACAGGATTGGGTAGAGAACGGAGAAATTGCGCTCATAGCTGTGACTGACGGCAGCACAATTAAGAAGTTTTTTAAGGACGATGACGGCTTCCGACTCGTTCCCTGCAACCCTGCATATCCGATTCAGCGGTACAGCTCAGATGCGCCGATCCGCGTGCTCGGCCGGTTTATTGCAGTGGTGAAATAGGCCAGTGATATAACATATGCTTATACCACTTGATATAAGCATGCCGCACAAAAAGCGATTTTTTAAAGCAGTAAAAGTTTCGCGCCGACGCAACCGCGATATTTGGTCCAAAATCCAAAAAAGTCCCTAATTTAGGGCGACGCAACTGGTTGCGTCGGAAATCGAATTTAGTTGCGTGGTTGCGTCGGAATTTGGTCCCGCAAAAGCCCCGACAAGCCGCTATTTTGTAAAAGCGGGTAAAATCGTATTTTACAAACAAAACGCCCTAAATTAGGGCGATTTTCAGTTTTATTAAATTGGCTTATAAAGGTTTTAAAGATTTTTTAAATAGAATTGTGCTGCGCGCGCCGCTTCCCTCAAAAAGGCCAAAAACGGCCCAAAAACTTTTGCAGATCGCTCGTTGCATTTCGGCTTTAAAAATTGCTTTAAATTGCATGGAAATGCCTTTAACTAGGCGTTTTTTCGCGTGTTCGTTCGCGTTTTTCCGGGTTATTGCGTTACTATCAGTTTGTGTGATCAATAACAACGATCAAACAAAAAAATCGCACGAAATATTACAAAACCGTAACAAAAATGCTTGACGCACGCAAGAAAGCATGCTAGAATGTGATTGTGCAATCGGGAATGTACCCAACAAGGCAACCAAATGTCACTGCCGGGGAAACGCTCCCGGCTCACTTGCAAAAAAACTGTTGAAAGGGAAACAAAGAAATGAAGAAGATTCTGACTCTCGCAATCGCTCTCGTCATGGTCTTCGCGATCGCGGCCCCCGCGCTCGCGGCTGGCTGGGATAACCCGGTTACCCCCGACGAGTTTGAAGACCTCCGTTTGGACATCACCGCGCTGTCCGTTGAAGAATCCAGCCTTGTCTGGTATGGCGGCACGTACAACAAGCTGGAGAAAACCTACCCCGTCGTGGCTGGCATGAAGGTTCACGCGTATGCCGAAGTTGAAATCCCCAAGGCAGAGGATCTCAGCGCAGACATTAAGGATCGCATCAACGCTGGTCAGGGCCTGCTCACAATCACGACCCCCAACCTCACGGGTGTTGAGATTTATGTCCGTTACCCGAATGGCTCCTCCCATCGGGATGATTCCGGTAAGTATGCAATCACCGCGGGCGAGCTGGGCAAGACCATCTGCTTCGAGATTTGGGGCAATGTTGTCAAGTCCGACAAGGATGCGAAGATCACCGCAACCCTCGGCGTTTACAACAAGTGGAGCGGCAATACGTTCACCTTCTTCGGCAAAGATGGCAAGGAATACACCATTCTGAAGAATTATGATGGTGCCGGTTCCTACACCGTGTTCAGGTCCGACAAGAGCAGCAACGGCGTGCGCTTCTACACCAACAGCAATGGTCAGCTCCAGAACAGCAGAGTTGTGCTGAACGGTAAAGTATACCAGATCGTCGATAGCTTCGGTGAGATGAACTTCGTCCCCGATGGCGGCACTGCGATCATCACTGGCGATGAATACCGCGATGTTAAAGCTGTGTTGGACAACATCCTCACCCAGATGGGCTTTGAGTACAGCGGCCGCGCCTACATCACTGACAAGCTCATCACCAAGAACCTCGGCACCATTGTTGAAGGCAGCGCTAGCCTGACTTACCCCACCGGTTACGTTCAGGAACTCGTGACCGACGATCCGTCCGCCAAACCCCCGCAAACTGGTGACAACGCTTCCGTCGTTGGCTTCGTGATGATCGCTATCGCGCTCGTCGCGGCTGCCGCCGTCACCGTCAAGAAGGTTCGTGCGTAATTAACCTTCTCTGTTGGGAAAAATCCCTGCACAAAGGAAGGCCGCCTGCAAGGCGGCCTTTTTCGTGCGAGCGCCACCGAAAAAAATTGCGGAATGAAGGGCAATCCTTCGTCATGCCTGCGGCGAAGTAAGCTGCGCTGCCGGGAACAAGACAACCCTCAGTCCGCTTCGCGGACAGCTCCTTTCAGAAAGGAGCCTTTTTGGTTGCTGCGCCCACAAGCCGCTTCTTCCGAAAAAGCACGCGCCGTGCTATAATAGCGGCATGAATGATCTGATCCGCGAAAAACTCAAGCTTTTGCCCGATGCGCCCGGCGTATACCGCATGTATAACGCTGCAGGCGAGATTATCTATGTAGGCAAGGCCGTAAACTTGAAAAACCGCGTGCGCTCCTATTTCCGCACAGAAAAAAACCGCCCGCCAAAGGTGGCGGCCATGGTTTCACACATCGCGGATTTTGAGTACATTCTTTGCCAAAACGAAATGGAAGCGCTCACGCTGGAAGCGAGCCTCACAAAAACGCTTCAGCCACGCTACAACATCCTGCTGAAGGACGATAAACATTTTCCTTATGTGCGGTTGGACGAAAAAAAGGATTTCCCACGTTTTGAGGTTGTGCGCCGGGTGAAAAATGACGGAGCGCGCTATTTTGGGCCGTATCTTTCCGGAATTGCGCTTCGGGATTGCCTGAACCTGATCCGCGATTCTTTTCCCGTGCGCCATTGCCGGAAAGATATTGCCCGCGCCATCGCGCGTGGCGAGCGTCCCTGCCTGATGTATCACCTCAGCAAATGCTGCGCACCCTGCTCAGGCAAGGTTTCGCGCGAGGAATACCATGCGCTGCTTGAGAATGTTTGCAGCTTTCTTGAAGGCAAGAACCAGCCGGTGATCGACATGCTTACCGGGCAGATGCTGGATGCTTCCGAACGGATGGAATTTGAAAAGGCCGCGCAGTACCGCGACCGCATTGAGGCCGTAAAACACCTTGCGGAAAAACAGCGGGCCATGGGAACCGGAGATGCGGACCGGGATGTGTTTGCGTTGGTGCGGGATGGGGAGGATGCCGTGATTCATGCGCTGTTCGTGCGCGGGGATGATATCATTGGCTCTGCGCATTACCGCATGGCTACGGGCGGCGAATCCGCAGGGGAAATTACAGGTGCGTTTTTGCAGCAGTTTTACGCGGAAGATATGGAAATTCCCCGGGAAATTGTCGTGCTGGATATGCCGGAAAACCATGCGGCGCTTGCTGCCTGGCTGCGTGAGAAGCGCGGGCGTGCCGTAGCGATCATCCGCCCGCAGCGCGGCGAGCGTCTGCACCAGGTGATGATGGCGCAGCGCAACGGCGTAGAGGCAATAGAAAAACAGCGCGCATTGGAAACGCGGGAGTGGGAACGCACGGGCGGTGCAATGGCGCGGCTCACAGCGCTCCTTGGCTTGGATGAAGTACCGGAACGCATGGAATGCTTCGACAATTCGCACATTCAGGGCAGGGATACCGTATCTTCGATGGTGGTGTTTCTGGATGGCAAGCCTGCTCCGAAGGAATACCGGCGCTACCGGATCCGCGCGGCTGCAGGCGGGGACGACCTTGTCTCCATGCGCGAGGCGCTTACAAGGCGTTTTACGCGGCTTAGGGATGAGCTTTCCGCAGCCGAGCAGGAAGGGAAGGCTGCTCCCAAAGCGCCGGATCTTCTCGTGTTGGATGGTGGGCGCGCGCAGCTCACGGTGGCGCTTGAAGTACTTTCGCAGCTTGGCCTTTCTCATATCCCGGCCATCGGCCTTGCGGAGCGGCACGAAGAGATCATCCTGCCGGACGAGGCGGAGCCGATCGTGCTTGCACGCAACGATCCCGCGCTGCATGTGCTTGAGCGCATCCGGGATGAGGCGCACCGCTTTGCAATCACCTATCATCGCAGCCTGCACGTGCGCACAGCCCTGCTTTCTGAACTGGATGGGATCGAAGGTATTGGGGAGAAGCGCAAGCGCCTTCTGTTTGATGCTTTTGTAACGCGCGACGCCATTGCCGCAGCGGATGTTGCGGCGCTTTCCGCCGTGCGCGGCATGAGCCGCAGCGCCGCGGAGGCCGTATATGCGCATTTTCATCCGGCTCCGGAAACGTCCCCGGAGCAGCCAATTTTGGAATAATACAGCTTGGAGAAAACAAAATGTATCAGCTTCTTGTGTTGGATATCGATGATACGCTTACCCTTTCGCCTTACGATGTTCCTGCGGAAAACCTTGCCGCGATCCGCCGCGCACAGGCCGCAGGCATATATGTGACGATTGCAACGGGCCGCGGCTACCTTGGTTCTGCCGCGATCCGCAAGGCCATCGGTATGCAAGGCCCGGTCATCAACTATGGAGGCGCGGTCATCCACGATACGCGGACGGACGCTCCCATATTCCAAACAGCGCTCCCGCCCGCACTTGTGCGGGAGCTGCTGCTGCTCGGCCGGGAGCTTGGCGTGCACGCACACATTTATCAGGGGGACGGGATCGTTTATGAGAAAGAAAACCCGGCCGCAGATGCATACCACAGGTTTTTGAATTTGCCGTATGCCATTGATCCGGAGGTCTGTGAAAAGCAATGGGGGAACGTTCCAAAGGTGCTCTTCATTGCAGAGCCTGCATATGCAGAGGAGCTCATCCCGGTTCTCGCAAAACGCTACGCGGGCCGGGCAAAGGTTTCCGGCTCAAAATCAGGCTTTATCGAGTTTAACGATCCTGATGCGCACAAGGGTTCTGCGACGGCTTGGGTGGCAAGCTACCTTGGCATTCCGCAAAACGAGGTCGCAGCCGTGGGCGACAACCTGCTTGACTTGGAGATGATCGAGTGGGCAGGCCTTGGTGCGGCGGTTGCAAATGCCCATGACACAGTGCTTGCGGCGGCGGATTGCATTGTTCCCGCCTGTGCGGAAAACGGTGTTGCCTGGTTGATCGATCATGTAATTCTGCCGGCAAATCGCCAAGGCTGAAACGGAGGAGAAGGATGGAACGGCAAACGGTGTGCCTGCGCGTGGAGGAAGTTGCGCAGAACCTTGAATTGGAAATCCTGGAACCCGGAAACGGGAGCGTCGTGTTCAGCACGGGAGAAATCGGCCGCCCGGGCCTGCAATTTACGGGCTTTTACGAGCATTTTATGCCGCAGCGCGTACAGCTGATCGGCAATGCGGAGATGCATTATCTGCGCACCCTGACCTATGAGGACATTTCAGTGCGCATGGAGCGCTTTATGGGGTTTAAGATTCCCTGCATTGTGTGTGCGCGTGGGAATACTCCCCCGGAGGCGGTTTTGGATTGCGCAAAAAAACATGCCGTTCCGGTGTTCAAGTCCGATATGCACACGGATGACCTTGGGCACCGCATCCTGAGCTATGTGGGCCGGGAACTTGCCCCGCGCATTTTACTGCACGGCGTGCTGCTGGATGTATTTGGCGTCGGCGTTCTTTTGCAGGGGCCAAGCGGCATTGGCAAAAGTGAAACGGCGATAGAAATGATAAAAATGGGCCACAGACTTGTGGCGGATGATGTGGTGGAAATTACACGCGTCGCGCCCAACCGCCTTTCCGGCCGCGCGCCGGAGCTGACGCGCCACCTCATCGAAGTGCGCGGTATCGGCATTGTAGATGTGCGCTATCTCTATGGCGTGGGCGCGGTGAACGTGGAAAAGACCATTGATTTTTGCATTGAACTGGAACTTTGGAACGAAAATACGCAATACGACCGCACTGGAACCGAAGGGCGCTCGGAGCGTATTCTGGATGTGGAGGTGCCCACCACGCGCGTGCCTGTAAGCCCGGGGCGCAACCTTTCGGTGGTTGTGGAGGTAGCAGCACGCAATTTCAGGCTTCGGCGCCTCGGCTACAACGCCTCAGAGGAGCTCAATTGGAAAACACGCGATGCGATGGGGCGATAAAAAGGCCAAAGAAAGGGAAAGGATCATGTATAGAATCGGCTTCGATATTGGCGGAACAAACGTCGCCGCAGGCATTGTGGACGAATCCCTTGCGGTTACGGAGCGTATCACGCGGCGCTTTGAAAAGCAGGCGTATCCGGGGGCGCTTGCGGAAACGGTTGCGGAGATGACGCGCATGCTTTGCCAACAGGCAGGGCTTAGCCAGCCGCCCGCTGCGATCGGGGTCGCCGTGCCGGGCAGCATCGATCCGGCGGCCGAACGCGTGCTCAACGCCTATAACCTTGGCCTGCATGATGTGCCGCTGCGTGCCGAAGTGGGGGCGCATTTCCCGCAAATCCCGGTGTTCCTTGCCAACGATGCGGATGCAGCGGCGCTTGCAGAGCTTTATGGCGGTGCGTTTCGGGACGCAAAATGCGCGGTTCTGTTCACGCTTGGCACCGGCGTGGGCGGCGGCGTGATTGTTGGCGGCAAACTTTGGCGCGGCGGCATGGGGCACGGTGTGGAGCTTGGCCATATGGCGCTTGACATCGGCGGCGCGCGGTGTACCTGCGGCATGCGCGGTTGTATTGAAACGCGCTGTGCGGCAACGGCGTTGATCCACGCAGCGCGTGAGGCGCTTGCGGAAGGGGAGCGTGGCCTGCTGTTTAAAAAAACGGACGGCGATGCGGCGAAAGTGGATGCAAAGCTTGTGGTGGACTGCGCGCGCGCAGGCGATGCGGGGGCTTCGGCCATCTTTGCACGCTTTGTGGATGCGCTTGGTTCTGCAGTGGTCTCTGTCATCCATTTGCTTGACCCGGAGGTGATCGCCATCGGCGGCGGTGTGAGTCTTGCGGGCGAGTTCCTGTTTGCGCCGCTCAGAGAGAACGTGCGGGAGAAATGCTTCTTCAGCGAGTTTGCGCGCATCGTGCCCGCCCGGTTTGGAAATGACGCGGGCATCGTCGGCGCGGCGATGCTGGAGCGGGATGCGAAGATAAACTGACAGCTTTATAAAATCCCCTGTTTCACGGCCGTGAAACAGGGGATTTTGCGTATTCCCGAATGTTCAGCGGATGCGCCGTGCCTGCACCACAAAGCACTGCTCGCGGGCTTCGGGTGGGCGGTAGGTGCAGGTGGAAAGAGTGAGCACCTGATCGTTTGGGCCGATGACGATGCTTTCATCGATGATTGAGGAGGAAACCATCCGGGCATAGGATTTCATGTCCGCCATAAATTCGGCAAAGTGATCCCCGCTTTGAAAACGCGTCCAGGTAAACCGCACGGTGTAGTCTGTGATGGGGGTAGCAAGGTAAACCTGCCAGATGGTTTCTACATCGTTCCAGAGCAGCGTGATATAACGGTTTTCATCGAAAAAAGCTTTTTGTTTATAATTAGCAAGATCATGGAACATGGTGCCGTTGCGCATATCATGGCCGTAGATGAGCACATGCTGCTGCTGCGTGGAGTCTGCGTTGCGCGTATCCATAAAAATCGCGCCGTACTTGCTGACTTCACCCTCGCTGTTGTGATCGAGATAATACTCATCATCGGTTTCGTTGAGGTAAACAGGGTAATCGATTACTGTGTTGGGGATTGTAATCCAACCCACGACCTCGCAGGTGCCGCCGCGCGCATCAATGCTGGCCTGCCGGGCCTCCTCGTAGGAAACGTAGGCGGGCAGAGTTTCGCCCGGGGCGGCAATGCCGTCAAGCTCCGTGCTGTCATAGCCATCCGGCGACGGCGACGGTGTTGGGGTTGCAATGCCCGCCGGCGTTCGTGCGGGCGTGAATGTTGTATCCGGCGTTGGTGCAGCCGTTGCGGGCGGGACAGGCGTAACCGAAGAAGGCGTTCCATCACAACCTGCACAGAGGAGGAAGAACGCGATAAATAACAGGGAAAACATCCTGCTGCAAGCCTGCTTGATCAATGCCGCTGCGTCTCCTTCCTGCATAAATGAATGGCGCTACTGGCGCACCGCGTGAACCACGAACCGGTTTTTGTTGTAGCCCGAGCCATTATGGCTGCACGTGGAAAGCGAAATCACGTGGTCGTCCGGGCCGATGGTTGTATCAACTGGGAATTTTGAAAGCGTAGCAAGCGTATCGTTCATGTAATTTGCAAACGCAATATCGCTCGGGTAATCAAACATCATGTATTTCGCATTTTTTACATCCCCGACATCTACCGTGTATACGGCGAAAACTTTGTAGGTATAGGTGTTGTCGCCGATGGTGAGCTCAAATGTGCGGTGGCTGTCGTAAAACGCGCGGTTGCCGTAGTTGGTGAGCTGTGCGAACATGATTTTGCTTTTGCTCATGTTATGCCCATGGATGACGGCATACTGGCCGGACAGCGAAGCGTGCGAGTCCACAAAAAGAGAACCTGCCTTGGATTCCACAAGCGTGGGGGTCAAGGTAAGGTATTCCTCATTGTCGTGGCTTTGCACGATAGGGTAATCCACGTTCGTATCCTTGATTTTGATCCAGCCAACCACGTCGCTGTTGAGTGCACGGTATTCCGCATACGTCAGCTTCTTTTCATCTTCGATGTTTTCGTTGCCCGTGATGGTGGAAGCATCAATGGAGGATGTCGGCCGCGGTATTGCAGAGGATTCCGGGGCGGCGGAGGCATCCGGCGGGACGGAAGGCGAGGCATCTGCCGAGGGGGAAGGAGAAGCGGGCCCGCCGCTCAACGACCCCGTGGGGGCGGGCGTGGCGGTGGAGAATGGCATCTCGATGTCAATCGGGGCAGAGTTTCCGGCGTTGCCGGAAGTACAGGCCGCAAGCGGGGCGGCGAGCAGAACAACGCTCGCCAAAGCGAGCAAGCGGTTGGAGCGTTTCGTCATAAGCAGCATTCCTTACCAAATTAAGTCAGAATCACTGATGATTGCTGAGAAAATTATATCCCATCGGCAGGGGATTTACAAGAACGCCGGAATGCATCGGCCTTTTTTCATAATTTGTTCAAAATTACCCATATGCGTACTTGTCCCATTTATGATAAAATGATACAATAATTCGGAATTATACGCGGAATTGTGAGCTGCGCGTTCACACCGCGGTTTTTGTGTGAGCGTGTTCTCTTGAAGGGAGTTGCGATATGGGGTTTCTTGAATTCAATGATGTCGGCATTGATCTTGGCACGGCGAGCATCCTGGTGTATGTGCGTGGGAAGGGCATTGTGCTGCGTGAGCCTTCCGTGGTGGCCGTCGAAAAGATCACGGGCCGCATCCTTGCGATCGGCGAGGAAGCGCGCCGCATGCTCGGCCGCACGCCGGGGACGATTGCGGCGGTGCGCCCGTTGCGTGACGGCGTAATTTCAAATTATGACATCACGGAGCGCCTGCTTCATTATTTCCTGAAAAAGGTTGTTGGCACACGTGTTTTTTTCAAACCGCGCGTTGTGGTGTGTGTGCCTTCCGGCGTGACAGAGGTTGAAAAGCGCTCTGTGATTGACGCAACGGAGGAAGCCGGCGCGCGCCACACCTATCTCATCGAGGAGCCCATTGCGGCTGCAATCGGTGCCGGGATCGACATTGCGGAGCCGCGCGGCAACATGGTCGTGGACATCGGCGGCGGCACGACTGACGTGGCGCTGATCTCCCTCGGCGGTGCGGTGCTTTCCGATTCCATCAAGATTGCGGGCGATAAGTTTGATGATGCGATCGTGCGCTATATGCGCAAGAAACACAACCTGCTCATCGGCGAGCGCACGGCAGAGGAAATGAAAATCCGCATCGGCTCGGCTTATCCGCGCAGGGAGCAGCTTTTCATCGACGTAAAGGGACGCAACCTTATTTCCGGGCTTCCGCAGGCGATTGTGGTCGGCAGCAACGAGATGATCGACGCATTGGAAGAGCCGCTGCAGGCCATCCTCGAAAGCGTGCGCACCATGTTTGAAAAAACGCCGCCGGAGCTTGCGAGCGACGTTGCGGAAAACGGCATTTGCCTTACGGGCGGCGGTGCGCTGCTTTACGGCATTGATAAATTCATTTCCGAGCACACCAAGGTGCCCTGTTACATTGCAGAAGACCCGATTTCCTGCGTGGCAATCGGCACGGGCAAGGTGCTGGAGAACATCGATTCCTTCACGCGCGGCGCAATCTACGACTACCGCCGGGGCGAATACTACACGGAATAAAAACAGGAGCAGAAAAACGAAGGCTCATGCTGGAACAAAGCATGAGCCTTTTTTTCGGAAACGCACCCGGCTATGCCGAGATGGGGAGAAGGTGCAAACCGCCCGCGCAGGCAGTGCGGCAAAAGCGCAGAGACCCTTTATAAACGAGGCGCAGGCCGGGCATCTGCGCGAAGTCGTTCGGGCAGATTAGCGCCGGATCGCGCGGGAGGGTGAGCGCACCTGCTTCAGAGAGCATCTCCGATACAAACTGCGAGCAAAAATAGTGGTAAGGCTTGTGGCGAGGCTTTCCGCGCAGATATCCGAAAAGCCCAAGTGCGTTATAGCGGTACCGCCAGGCTTCGCGGAGCATCGAAGAAAGCCGCGCTTCAAGGCGCGCGTAGGCCGCGTCGCTCATCTGAAGTTCGTATGGCGCGGCAGGCGCGCTGCCATTGCGGCTGTACACGCCTTCGTCCAAAGATTCATGCACAAGGCCTGCAAAAAAGGGAATGCGGTCAAACCGGCGCGCAAAGCTGTACATTCTTGTCAGGCCTCGGTCGAGCGCAAGGGAAACGTGCGTATACTCGGCACCGGTCGCAAGGCGGATGCTGCGGGAAAGCAGAGTGTTTGTGCGGGTAATCAAAACATAAATGGATTGCAAAGCATGCTCCTTTCTTCCGGCATGGACCGGTTACAGGAATAGCATAGCAGCTCAAGTTCAAGTTTTTATCAACGCCCGATTAGGATTTGATTAAAATCCATTGGCTGACAAAAGCAGATACGGTTTTCCTGAAATCCGGCATCAAAGGAAAAGTTTGCAACCTTTGGCGCACTGGGAACGTTATACTATAAGGAGTAAAAGTACCGAAGGGAGGATGAAAGATGAAACGCCTGCGATTGTTGCCCCTGCTGCTTACAGCGGCGATGCTCTTTGGCTGCGCAGCGGGCCCTGAAACGGATGGTGCGGCACGCATTGCGGCTCCAAAGGCAGCCGCTGTGCGCGGCATGAAGAAGGACGGGAGCTCCGTTGGAGAACGGGAAAAGCTTTCAGAAGGCTACCGGGACGCGCTCAAGGCATTCTGTACGCGTGCTGCAAGGGAAGGGCTTGGCCAGGAGGGGACGGAAAATGAGATCATTTCCCCGGTAAGCCTGTATTTTGCCACGGCGGCACTGGCGGGCACGGCGGAAGGAAAAACACGGGATGAACTTCTGCAGGTGCTCGGCATGGAAGAAGCCATGATCGGAGCCGAAACAGAAAAACTCCTGCATAACATGAACATCGACGATTCGATGGGCAGGCTGCAGGCAGCGGGATCTCTTTGGCTTGCGGACGCGTTTGCAGCGGCGATTGACGCAGAGGCCGCCAAGGCGTTCGCGGACAGGTATGGCATGGAGCTGTGGCGGGCGGACTTTGCTGCGGCATCCGCCGCCAAGCAGCTTGCCGCATGGGTGCGGGAGCACACAAACGGGAACCTTGGAGATGCGGAGGCATTTCAGATGGATCCCCAAACCGCGCTGATGCTCCTCAATACCGTATATTACAAAGATGAATGGCTCGACCGCTTCAATGCTGAAAAGACGGAGGCTGACACGTTCCACAATGCGGACGGCAGTGAAACCGAGTGCGACTTTCTAAATGCAACCTACGGGATTCATGGGTTCTCCCGCTATGAAAACGGCAGCGTGGGGGCGATGGTCTCATCACTCCAACTCAAACATGGCGTGATGACATTTATCCTGCCGGACGAGGGCTGCACGCCTTATGACCTGCTTGCGGACGAAGCCGCGCTTGCTGCAATCGTTTCCGGAGACTGCGAAGGAGGCGTGGGCGAAGTAGTGTGGCAAATTCCTAAATTTGACTATGCTGCCGATACAGACCTCGCCGCAGCGCTGCGCGCGATGGGCGTCACGGCGGCGTTCGATCCACAACAGGCGGATTTTTCCGCGCTGCTGAACGCGGAAAGCGAAATGCCGCTTTGGGTGGACGGCGTGCGTCAGCAGGCGCGCATCAGCGTGAACGAGGATGGCGTGGAAGCTGCGGCATATACGCGGATTGAGTACGCGGGTTCGCCCATGCCCACCGGCCGCGCGGACATGATCCTTGACAGGCCGTTCCTGTATTACATCAGTGCTGAGGGCGGAATGCTGTTTGCGGGCATTGTGAACAGGATGTGAGGCCCGGATGCGTGATGCGCCGAATAAACCGCCTGCGTGCGGCACAAACTGAAAACACAAGTTCCAAAGCGTGGAAAACGGCATTGTTCTTGGAAACTTAACAATCCGGGCGTTCCCGGTGCTTGCCTGAAATGGTATACTATGGGTGTAGCACGGCGGAAACAAAACACGATGGAATGGACAAATCATTTTTAAGGAGGTATGTCATCCCTATGAAACGCAATGCAAAAACAATCCTTGCAGTGTTGCTTGTGGCAGTTACGCTGCTTGGAATCTCCGCGCCGGCGTTCGCTGCGACCGCGCCGTATACTACGTCGGTCGCTGCCGGATATGTGCAGGCGACGGAAGCGGTTAACATCCGCAAAGGCCCGGGCACGAGCTATGCGCGCATCGGCTGGATGCAGGCGGGCGCGGTCGCTATCCGCACGGGTACAAGCGGAAACTGGACAGAGATCAGCCTTGGCAATGGAACATATGGCTATGTTTCAACCGCGTATCTGCGTTCCGTCATCAATGTGGACGCTTCCCTGATCGGAAAGGGCGTTTACCTTGAAAGCAGCGGCGGAAGTGGAATTTCGGGCGGCAGCTCGGGCAGCTCGAATCGGGATCAATATTATGCTACCACATCTTTGAACCTGCGCAAAGGCCCGGGCACGAGCTATGCGCGCATCGGCTGGCTTGAAAAGGGCGAAACGGTTACGCTGATTTCCGTCAGCGGCAACTGGGCAAAGGTGAACTGGAAGGGTACGCAGTGCTACGCATTCTTCAAGTACTTGGCGCCCACCTCCGGCAGCAGCGGGAACTCCGGTGGTTCCGGCATCATCGATGGAAGCCGCTATTATGCCACTACGTCCTTGAATCTGCGCAAAGGCCCTGGCACCAATTACGACCGCATCGGCTGGTTGGAAAAGGGAGAAAGCGTTACGCTGATTTCCGTCACCGGCAACTGGGCAAAGGTGAACTGGAAGGGTACGCAGTGCTATGCGTTCTTCAAGTACCTTAAGCAAGGGTCAGGCTCCGGCACAAACGGCGGAGGCTCCGTAACCGTTTACAATGTGACCTCTGCAGCCGTTACAGCCTATTATGGCCCCGGCACAAATTATGCCAAGGCCGGCACGCTTGCCAAGGGGACGCGCATTGAGTGCCTTGGTACGGTCGGCACCTGGACGATGATCACATGGGATAAGACAGTAGCCTATATCCCCACATATTATGTCACAACTGCTTCCGGTGTTGTGCCGAACCCCGGCGTGACGGTTACCGGGTATTATACCACCACGCAGAACGTGATTGCTTACCGCGGCCCCGGCACCAATTACGCAAGCGCCGGCACGCTGCTCAAGGGCCTTCTGGTGCAGGTTGTAGCCGCTTCGGACGGTTGGGCGCTTATCAACCTCAACGGGCAGGCGCTATATGTACAAAGTCGTTACCTGCTGCTGCAGAGCGCAAGCAGCGACAACAGCTGGAACGGCGGCAACAACGGAGGAAACAATTGGTGGCAGGCTGTGCTGGATGAGGCGGATTCCACGCTCGTTTCTTTCGTGCAGGAGAACCGCAACAGCTCCTCTTATGGGTTTAAAAACCTTAAGACCATCTACGTCACCAAGCCGCCGCGCGGATATGAGTTCAGGACGGATGATTTTTCCTTCAGCGGCTCGCAGACGATGAACGTGACGTTCCGCAGCCAGACGAATTCTGATAAGGCGACTTTCATCTGGTACCGCAACTCGTACGTATGCCCGGATAATTACGGCTATTGGAACCGCTTTACTTCAAGCGGCACCACGTATTATTTTTCCGAGCACCAGTCGCTTGGGTACAGCGAGGCCTATTGGTGGTACAGCGGTGAGTTGTTCTACGCCCGTGTGCCGTATTCCTTTACCCGCACCGACGCGACGCGTTTCTTTAATTCCCTGCACAGCGTATCGGTTGGCAACAGCTGGGACAGCTGGAACTGAGCAAAACAGAACGAACAGACCTGAAACGGGGCTGCCCAAAACAAAAAGGGCAGCCCCGTTGCAATGCTGAATGTGGGCTTCGGCTGGCTGCGGCAGAAGCTTCTTTTTCACCGGGGGCGGAGCGCACATAAGCCATAATTAGGAAATGTGAAATAACTGTGCCGTGCGTTGACAGAGGGTGCAGCGTGCCTTATAATTTCATCCATTGCAGCCGACAGTGTGTCGGCCGTTTTAAACATTTAAGATGACAGGGTGTCATATCCTTGGAGGTAAGACATGGCGAGCGAGCGGTTTCTCAACCTGCCGGAGGAAAAGAAACAGCGGATTATTGCGGCAGCAAGGGATGAACTTTCCCGTGTGCCGTATGATGCGCTTTCCATCAATCGGATCATAAAGGAAGCGGGGATCCCGCGCGGCAGCTTTTACGATTACTTTGCCGACAAGGACGATCTGATCGAATACCTGATGGGCGATTATTGCCGCATGATGGAACGCATGCTTGATGAAATGTTCCGCATGGGAAGTCTGGATGTTTTTGCCGCGGCACGCAGGGCGGTTGCCTGCACCGTGGCTTTCAGCATGGAGGAAGGGCGGGAGGCGCTTTGCAGGAACCTGTTTTCCTGCATGCGGATGAACCGGCGCTTTTCCTTTGAGCAGATGATGGATACCGAACGCGCGCTTGTGACCTCCGGACTGCCCTATATTGACAGGGAACACTTCCGGGATGGGTCGGACGCGGCGGTTTCCCTCCTGCTCAACATGTTGGTGGTGCTTGCACGCAACACCATTGCGCGCATTTTTACAGATCCGCAAAACCGGGAGGCATACCTCACGGAGTTTGACCGGGAGCTTGAGATGATTCAGCACGGCGCTGTTTTGCCGGAAAATCAATAAGTTTTTGGCTGGGAGAAAAAAGCGTAATGTCAAAATTCAGCGTAAAAAAACCCCTTACCATATTTGTAGCCGTAATCGCGGTGCTTGTGCTCGGAGCCGTCGCCTTTACACGGATGACGCCGGACCTGCTTCCGAACATGGACTTTCCCTATGTCATCATAATGACCGCCTACCCCGGCGCAACGCCCGAGAAAGTGGAAATGTCCATTACAAAACCGATGGAGCAGGCAATGGCGACGCTTGAAAACATCGAGGAGGTTTCATCAAGCTCATCGGAGAATTATTCGCTTGTCATGCTGGAATTCACCGAGGATGTGAATATGGATACCGTTACGGTGGATATCCTGCAGAAAATCAGCCAGCTTGAGGGGGCTTGGGACGAGACGGTCGGCACGCCCTATTTGCTGAAAATAAATCCCAACATGCTGCCGGTCATGGTTTCGGCGGTCTCCATGGAGGGGATGGATACGGTGGCGCTTTCGGACTTTGTGGAGGATACGCTTCTCCCGGAGCTTGAGGGAACGGCGGGCGTTGCAAGCATTTCAACGAGCGGCATAATTGAAGAAAATTTAAACGTTGTGATCAGCGAGGAAAAAATCAGCGCGCTGAATGAGAAGCTGTTTTCGTTGATTAACGCGGAGTTTGAGGAGCCAGAGGAGGAACTTGATAACGCTTTGGCCGAAATTGAGGAAGGCCAGGCGCGGCTTGCGGACGGCAAAAAGGAGGTAAGCAGCGGGCGGCGCGCGCTTGAACTGCAAACCGAAGCCGCGAAACAGGAACTGCTCGCCAAGCAGGGCGAGCTTGCGGAGGCGGCCACGATGCTGAGCGGTCAACTTTCAGAGCTCACCGGCACACGCTCCATGCTGGAGGCGCAGCAAAAGCAGCTTGCGGAGCTGGAGCACACAATTGGCAAACTGGAGGCTGCGAAGCCCGCGCTCACGGAAACGGTAAATGCGCTTGCAGGCGCGGTACAGGCCATCGGCGCATACGGCCCGATTGAGGCACAGTATGAAGCGGAGATGGAGGCCGTCCGCAATGACACAGCGCTGAGCGAAGAGGAAAGGCAGCAGAAGCTTGCCGCGCTTTCCGCCGCCCCGGAATATGTGCAAGCGAAAGCGGCGCTTGCGCAGGTGGACTTCGCGCTTTCCGCCCAGGGGCTGACCCGTGCGGATGCCGCAGCCGCTTATTCAGAGGCACAGGCCGCGCTGGGCGAGGTGGATGCGGGCCTTGCGAAAATCGATGAAACGCTTGCCGGAATGGAGCTGACCCGCGCGGATATCCCTGCGGCCGCAGCGCAACTCAAGGATGGCCTTGCACAGGTGGAGGAAGGGATCTCCGCCCTGCAAAGCGCCATGGGTGAACTCAACAGCGGCAAAATTCAGGTTGAAGAAGCGTTTGAAACGCTGCAAACAGAAAAAGAAAAGGCGGAAAAACAGCTTAACAGCGCCGCTTCAAAGATCAAGAGCGGCGAAAAGGAGCTCACAAGCGCGCTTGAACAGGTAGAAGATGGCATAGCACAGTTGGAAGACGCGCGTGCAGAGGCCATAAAGCAAGCGGACCTGCAAAACATCGTTACCATGGATATGGTGGCGAACATCCTTCAGGCACAAAACTTTGCCATGCCTGCGGGCTATGTGGAGGAGGACGGCATAAGTTGGCTTGTGAGCGTAGGCGACGAGATCACCACCCTGAAGGAATTGGAAGACCTGCTGCTGTTCGACACAGGCATGGAAGGGATGGAGCCCGTTTATCTTCGGGACGTTGCGGATGTGTTCGTGACGGACAATGCGGCCTCTGTTTACAGCCGCATAAACGGCAGCGACGGCGTGATGCTTACCTTCCAGAAGCAATCCACCTATGCTACGGCGGAAGTTTCAGGCAACATCCGCACAGAGTTCGAGATGCTCTCACAAAAATACGACGGGCTGAACTTCGTGCCGCTGATGGATCAGGGCGATTATATCTATATGATTACGGACTCGATCCTTTCGAGCCTGCTGTGGGGCGCGGTGTTCGCCATCGTGATCCTGTTCCTGTTCCTGAAGGATCTGCGCCCCACGTTTATCACGCTCTGCTCAATCCCAATCAGCGTGGTGTTTGCATTTGTGCTGATGTATTTTTCGGGCGTGACGCTGAACATGATCTCGCTTTCCGGGCTTGCAGTCGCCGTTGGCATGCTGGTGGACAATTCGGTCGTCGTCATCGAAAACATTTACAGGCTCCGCAGCAAGGGGGTATCTGCGGTGCAGGCTGCCGTATCCGGCGCAAAGCAGGTGGCGGCGGCAATCACTTCCTCCACGCTTACGACCGTATGCGTGTTTCTGCCGATCGTGTTTGTGGAAGGACTCACGCGCCAGCTCTTCACCGATATGGCGCTGACGATCACCTATTCCTTGCTCGCAAGCCTCATCGTTGCGCTTACTCTGGTGCCTGCAATGTCCGCAGGGATGCTCAAAAACGCGGCGCCGAAGCCGCAGAAGGGTTTTGACCGGTTCCTGCAGAGCTACCAAACCCTGCTGCGCGGCGCGCTCAGGCACAAGGCGCCCGTGCTCATCGCATGTGTGCTTCTGTTTGCAGCGAGCATCTTCCTTACCGTGCAGAAAGGCTTCATTTTCATGCCGGAAATGGATATGCCGCAAATCACCGTGAACCTGACGATGCCGGAAGGCTCCGAACTTGCGGAAACGAAAGCGGCGGCGGATGAAACGGTTGCGATGATCTCCGGGATCGAAGGGGTGGAGACCGTGGGAGCAATGCTTTCCTCCGGCGGCCTGATGAACACTGCAACACAGCAGGATGCAGTGACGATTTACGTTACGGTGCGGGAGGACGGCCCCCTTACGGGCAACGAGGTTGCGGCAGCCATCAATGAAAAGGCAAAGGGCCTCCCATACGAAGTTGCGGCGGAGGGCTCCGCTTCCATGATGAACGCGATGTCCGCCCTAAGCGGGTCCGGAGTGACCATCCATGTGTATGGCAATGAGCTTGAGGCGCTGCAGGAGGGGGCAAACGCCATTGCACAGCGCCTTGCTGCGGTGGAGGGGACCACGGAAGTCGCAAACGGCATTGAAGATCCCTCGCCCGTCATTAAATTCACGGTGGATAAAAACACGGCGATGGAAAAGGGGCTGACCACCGCGCAGATCTATATGGAGATCGCCGCGGCGCTTAAAACCGAGGTAAGCTCGACTGCGGTTACGGTGGACGATTATACATACGAAATTGCTGTAACGACGGACGGGACAGAAGCGCTTACGCCGGAGTATATTAAAAGCCATACCTTTACCGTTTCCGGGAAGGATGGCGAGGAGGAGACCGTCGCTCTGGCTGAGCTTTGCACGATCACCGAGAGCGAAACGCTCAGCGCCATTTCACGCGTTAATCAGCGCCGCTATCTGACCGTGAGCGCCGGGATTGCGTCCGGACACAACGTGACGCTTGTGACTGCGGCTGCGGAAAAGGCGCTTGCGGGCCTCGCGCTGCCAAACGGTGTGACGTATGAATTTGAAGGTGAAAACGAGAGGATTATGGATTCGCTCGGCGACCTTGCGCTCATGCTCCTGCTCGGTGTGCTGCTTGTATATTTCATTATGGTGGCGCAGTTCCAATCCCTGAAATCGCCGTTCATCGTGATGTTTACCATCCCGCTTGCGTTTACGGGCGGCCTCATTGCGCTGCTGCTGTGCAATGAAACCATCAGCATCATTGCCATGATCGGCTTCGTGATGCTCGTGGGCGTGATCGTGAACAATGGCATCGTGCTTGTGGATTACATCAATCAGCTTCGCCTGGCCGGGACGGAGCGCGTGGAGGCGATTGTGGAGGCAGGCGTTACGCGCATGCGGCCAATTCTTATGACATCCATTACCACAATCCTTGGCCTCATTGTGATGGCGCTCGGCGTCGGTACGGGCACGGAGATGATGCAGCCCATTGCCGTGGTATGCATCGGTGGCCTTGTGTACGCAACGGCGCTCACGCTTTTTGTGGTTCCCATCATTTACGACATGATGAACAAAAAGGAATTGCGCAAGGTTTCGGAAGAAGAGCTTGCGGAGATCGAAGAATAAATCGAACCGGAAACGTATGCGGGCGGCCAAAGGCCGCCTGTTGCTAAAACCCTGCCAGAGTCCAGCTCACGGCTCATACTTGAGCAGTTCCACGCCCGCCATCTCAAAGATTTTGAGCGCAAATTCATCCGGGTAGCCTTCGCCGTAAACCACGCGGGCAATGCCGGAGTTGACGATCATCTTCGCGCAGATCACGCAGGGCTGATGCGTGCAGTACAGCGTTGCCCCTTCAATGGAGCTGCCAAGCTTGGCGGCCTGAATAATCGCATTCTGCTCCGCATGGATCGCGTAACAAAGCTCATGCTGCGTGCCCGAAGGGATATTGAGCTTGCGTCGGAGGCACTCGCCGCGCTCCACGCAGCTCATCACACCTGCGGGCGCTCCGTTATACCCGGTTGTGATGATCCGCTTGTTGCGAACGATCACGGCGCCGATCTGGCGGTTTGCCTGGAAGCAGCTTGACCAGCTCCCTACCATTTTTGCCATGTCCATAAAACGCTTATCCCACTTTGTCCATTCGCCCATGACGCCATCCTCCGCGTTTGATGATTTTGCATAAAGTATAGCACGCCGCGCCATGCTAACACAACACAAAGGCGTGGCGGGAGAACTGCAGGAGGGGGCAAATTTTGAAAAATGCGGAGCAATTGTGAAAACATGCCGTTGGCGCTTGAAATTCCCACGCACATGCAGTATCATACTATTCGTGCTTAGCACTCAAGGAAAGAGAGTGCTAACAAGATCCGCAAACAATACATTCAGATATTCTTAAGGAGGTTGTAAGTATTATGACACTCAAACCCTTACTCGATCGCGTGGTCATCAAGAGCGTGGCGGCTGAGGAAACCACCAAGAGCGGCATCATCCTTACCGGCAGTGCCAAAGAAAAGCCCCAGATGAGCGAAGTCATCGCCGTGGGCCCCGGCGGCATGGTGGATGGCAAGGAAGTTACCATGTATGTTAAGCCCGGCGACAAGGTAATTTATTCCAAGTATGCGGGCACGGAAGTGAAGCTGGACGGCGAAGAATACACCATCGTCCGCCAAAGCGACATCCTTGCAGTTGTAGAATAAACAGCGCATCATAAGAACAGGAGGAATTCATCATGGCAAAACAGTTGAAATATGGCGAAGAAGCCCGCCGCGCTCTTGAGACCGGCATGAACGCACTGGCGGATACCGTCAAGATTACCCTGGGGCCCAAAGGCCGCAACGTAGTGCTCGACAAGAAATATGGCGCGCCCCTCATCACGAACGACGGCGTGACCATTGCGAAGGAAATCGAACTGGAAGATCCGTTTGAAAACATGGGCGCGCAGCTTGTTAAGGAAGTTGCTACCAAGACCAACGACGTTGCGGGCGATGGCACCACCACCGCTACCCTGCTTGCGCAGGCGATCATCCATGAGGGCATGAAGAACGTCGCAGCCGGCGCAAACCCGATGGGCATCAAGCGCGGCATCGAGGCGGCTGTCGCAGAAGCGGTTGCAGGCCTCAAGGAAATTTCCAAGCCCGTTGAGAACAAACAGGCGATTGCACAGGTTGCTTCCATTTCTGCCGGCGATGAGAACATCGGCTCGCTCATCAGCGATGCGATGGAGAAGGTCGGCAACGACGGCGTCATCACGGTTGAGGAATCCAAGACCATGAAGACCGAGCTCAACATCGTGGAAGGCATGCAGTTTGACCGCGGCTATGCATCCGCTTACATGGTCACCGACACCGACAAGATGGAGGCTGTGCTGGATAATCCGTACATCCTCATCACGGAAAAGAAGATCAGCAACATTCAGGAAATCCTCCCCGTCCTTGAGGCTGTTGTGCAGCAGGGCAGGAAGCTTCTCATCATTGCAGAGGATGTGGAAGGCGAAGCGCTTGCAACCCTCGTGGTGAACAAACTGCGCGGCACGTTCACCTGCGTTGCCGTTAAGGCTCCTGGCTTTGGCGACAGGCGTAAGGCCATGCTGCAGGATATCGCAATCCTCACCGGCGCACAGGTCATCTCTGAGGAGCTTGGCCTTGAGTTGAAAGACACCACCGTGGCTCAGCTGGGCACCGCGCGTCAGGTAAAGGTCGACAAGGAAAACACCACCATCGTGGAAGGCGCAGGCGATCCTTCCGAGATCAAAGCCCGCATCAGCTCCATCCGCGCGCAGATCGAGGACACTACCTCGGACTACGATAAGGAGAAGCTGCAGGAGCGTTTGGCGAAGCTCGCAGGCGGCGTAGCCGTGATCGCGGTCGGCGCTGCAACGGAAGTTGAGATGAAGGAAGCCAAGCTGCGCATTGAGGACGCGCTGAACGCGACCCGTGCGGCTGTGGAAGAGGGCATCGTACCCGGCGGCGGCGTTGCGCTGATCAACGTCATCGACCGCGTGAAGACGCTCGCTGCCACGAAGGAAGGCGATGAGAAGACCGGCGTCAACATCATCGTCCGTGCGTTGGAGGAGCCCGTCCGCCAGATCGCCGCAAACGCGGGCCTTGAAGGTTCCGTCATCGTGGAGAACATCAAGAAGTCCGGCAAAGCGGGCTACGGCTACGATGCAAAGGTGGACGAATACGGCATGATGGCCGATAAGGGCATCATCGATCCGACGAAGGTCACCCGCAGCGCGCTGCAGAATGCAGCTTCCATTGCGGCGATGGTTCTCACCACCGAAAGCCTCGTCTGCGACATTCCTGCTCCCGAGCCTGCAGCTCCCGCAGGTGGCATGGGCGGCGCCCCGGGTATGTATTAATTCCCCCAATATGGAAAACGCATAATCGAAAATGCTCGCAGGCTTTTGCCTGCGGGCATTTTTTCATCAATTTTTCAGGTGCGGGTTAATATTGTACGAAAAACCCTGTCTTTATAAGGGAAAGGCCTTTTGAAACGAACGCGGAAGGGGGGAGACTATGCAGGATTCTGAGATCATTGCGCTTTATTGGCAGCGGGACGAGGCAGCTATCGCCGAAACAAGCCGGAAATACGGCGCATATTGCTTCCGCATTGCCGGGAATATCCTGACGGCAAAGGAAGATGCCGAAGAATGTGTGAACGATGCATACCACCGGGCTTGGAATGCGATCCCGCCGGAGCGGCCCGAGCATCTTGGCGCGTGGCTCGGGCGGGTTGTGCGCAACGTGGCGCTTGGCCGCTGGCAGCATGCGCATGCCCGGAAGCGCAACAGAGGCATGACTACGCTTTTAAGCGAGCTTGAGGATTGCATCCCTTCTCCGCAGAACGTTGAAACGGCGTTGGACGAACGGGAATTGGGCGAGCGCATCAGCATATGGCTGCGCTCCCTGCCGCAGGAGGACCGCATCCTGTTCGTGCGCCGCTACTGGTATGGTGTGCCGCTCAATGCGCTTGCCAAGGAGCAGCACAGCCCGCCGGCACGGTTGGCACAGCGGATGTACCGGCTGCGCGGAGCGCTTAAGGCTGAACTCGAAAGGGAGGGGATCGTTTTATGAAGAAAGAACAGAAGGCGGAAACGCTGTTTCGTAGCATAACCAACATCAGTGATGCGGTCATCAATGAGGCCGCTTCGGGTGCTCTGCCGGCAAAGCGGGCGCCATGGGTGAAATGGGGGGTTGTGGCAGCCTGTGCCTGCCTGCTTGCAACGGGCGCATTTGTGCTTGCCCGGCGCGGTGGCACGGATTCCTCCGCGGTGCTCCAATGGTCGGCAGGCTTCCGGCCGGAGCAGTATTTCCAATACAATTACGGTGGAACGGAGCAGGGCGGTTCTTCTTCAATCGACTCTTCCGCAATTCCTTATGCGCAGACGCGCAGCTTTTCTGATGCACGGGCACAGCTTGAGGCGGAAGGCGTGATTCCCCGGATGGAAAATCACCCGCTTCTGTATTGCGGCGCACATTATAATGCGGATGGCAGCTTTTATAGCATCGAGTTTGTCTGGAGCCGCCGGGGAACGATGGACGATTACAGCGATCTGAAGGTTACAGCAGGATATCAGGAGGTGCCCGCGCTTGAAGACTGTATTTATGTGGAGACCGACGGGGAAGGTAATATCCTGGAACCGGCTGTGACCGTCACAGAGCGTGACGGGGTGCAGATTGTGGCAGAGGGCCGGGAAAACCGGAACAAGTCGCTCACATTTGAGACGGACAGCGGCTGGTATCGAATCGAAGGTTCCTTCAACGACGGCTATGCCGCCGTGGCAGAGCTGCTCGACTGGTTTTGGGAACATCCCATTGATTTTGCGCGCTTCCCCATTGAAGCGGGTGATGCTTATGACTATGTCCCGCTTGCGGACTGCCCGGATGCGTTTTCGGAATACCTGCCGGACTTTGCCGCCTTTGGGTTCACGGAGTTGGAAACGCATGTCACGCTCAAAAACGGTGCGCCCGTTGCGTTGGAAGGGCACTATACAACCGAAAGCGGAGAGGAAGGCGCCGAACGGATGCACTGGTGCATCACTGCGGAGCCAGATTACTATGACCTTGAGCGCGCCATCGGCACACTCGAAGCGTTGACTGAAGCGCAGGTTTACGATGCCCTTGCGGAGGGGAGCAGCGTTGCGTTTTTGCAAGGGAATTGCTGCGTCATCGTATTCCCACAGGAAGCAACAGAGGCATGGGCGTTGATCGCATCTCTGCGAAATTAGAAGAGCCTGCAAGAGCTACCCGGGTATATGGGCCCGTGCAGCTCTTTTGCGGCTTGAAACAGGGGTGCGGGGGAGGCCAGGGGCTATTCTCCCAAAAGCTCGTAAACCGTTACGCCAAGTGACTTGGCCAAAAACAGCAATTCAAAATCTGCCACGATGCGGTCGCCCGTTTCTATGCGGCTGATGGCTTTCTGGCTCAGGTTCAGCCCTTCAAGCTGCAGCCTTGCGGCAAGTTGTTCCTGCGACAGTCCCGCCCGTTCGCGCGCAGCGCGTACCTGCATGCCTGCGATGTTGCATCTGCTGTTGTATTTGTATAGCTTCAACTGCGTCCCCTCTCCCAACACTTGAAAAAACATTGCGCAAGCGCGCAAAATTACCATATATTGACAGTAACATTTTTATTCCATACGATTTATGCCAAACATGACTAATAACGAGAAGCAAATAAAAACAGGCGCAGGCAAACCGGCAACAGCGCAACAAAGTTTTATGCTTCCTTAACGGCGGGCAAGCCGAGACAAACAAAATCTTAACACCGTTTCCTGTATAATAGAATTATAAAGAAGAATTATAAAGACAGTATTATTGTGGGCATCTTCTGAATGAAGTATAATATCTGTATGACTACGATGCGCAAGGAAATGAACAGGAAACTGCAAAAAATCCGTTCGGACGCACCGCATGGCGGGGAGCCGTTGCCGGAGGCCGAGGATGACAGGCTTTGGAGAAAGTGCAAGCTGGAATGGCGGCCATTGCTCAAAAGCTTCGCCGTGCTTATGCTTGCCACCGGGGCTGCTGCGCTGTTGGACAGCTATTTCGTTGAGAACAACAATGTTTCGATCATTTATACGCTGGCAATTGTGGTCGTTGCCAGCATCACACCGGGCTATATCTATGGAATCATTGCATCAATCATCAGTGTGATTGGCGTGAACTATTTTTTTGCGGAACCCAAATTCGGATTCAATTTTACGCAAACCGGCTACCCGATTACCTTCGCCTCCCTGCTTGTGGTGTCCATCATCATGAGCACGCTTATGACGCGCTACCGCGAGGCGGCGCATGTTGCGCGCCTGCGTGAAATGCGCACCAAAGCGCTGTATGCTTTAACAAATGAGTTCCTTGCGGCGGATGATGCCGATAGCTATGTGCGCATTGCCTGCGAGCATCTTTCAAGGGTATGCGAAGCACAGGCATGCTATGCGCCGGTGGGGGAAGCGCTTCCCGCGAACGTGCCGGTTTGCATTACGCTGCCGGTTGAGATACGGGAGCATAAATTCGGAACAATTTATGTGCCGGAGCAGACATGTGCTGCTGCAACCAGCGAAAACCTGTTTGTCCTGATGAAAATGATTGTGTCCCAGCTTGCGCTTGCATTGGAACGCAACCGGTTGATTCAGGAACACCGGCGCGCTCAGCTGCAGGCCGAGGCGGAGAAGATGCGCGGAAACCTGCTGCGCGCCGTATCGCACGACCTGCGCACGCCGCTTACGAGCATTCAGGGAGCAAGCGCAACCATCCTCGAAAGCGGCGAGCAGTTGGGGGCAGAGGTAAGCCTGCAGCTTGTGGAGGATATTCATGAAAACTCGCAGTGGCTCATCCGTATGGTAGAGAATCTGCTTTCCGTCACGAAGATCAGCGATGGCCCGGCTGCAGTAAAAAAAGAGCCGGAGGTCGTGGAAGAAGTCGTGGCACAGGCGGTTGGGCAATTGCGCAAGCGCTTCCCGGAAAAAGGAATTCAGGTACGTGTGCCGGACGATATTCTTCTGATCCCAATGGATGCCACACTGATTGAGCAGGTGTTGATCAACTTAGTGGAAAATGCGTTTTTCCATGCGGACACCGCGCAGGCTGTTGAGATTACAGTACGCGACATGGGCGGAGATGTTGCCTTTGAAATACGCGACCACGGCGCCGGCCTTGATCCCCTGCGCCTTGACACGCTTTTTGAAGGCACGGGAACAAACCCGCAGGAGGCAAGCGGCGACGCGCATCGCGGCATGGGAATTGGTCTTTCGATTTGCCGGGCCATTGTGCACGCGCATAAGGGGACGATCCGCGCATGGAATGCTGCTGAAGGGGGCGGCGCGATATTCGAGTTTACATTGCCGAAGGAGGAAGCCGGGCATGAACAATAAAACAACGCTGCTGATCGTGGAGGATGATAAAGCGATCGTTCATTTTATTTCATCAATCCTTAGCGTGAATGAATACAGGACTCTGTATGCGGGAACGGGGCGCGAGGCGATTTCCCTGATCGCGTCGTACAGGCCGGATGTGGTTCTGCTCGACCTCGGCCTGCCGGACATTGATGGGCTGGATGTGCTCAAAACCGTGCGGCAGTGGTCGGAAGTGCCGATTATCGTTGTGTCCGCGCGCGGGCGGGAACAGGAAAAGGTGCAGGCGTTGGATCTTGGGGCGGATGATTACATCACCAAGCCTTTTGGCACTGCGGAGCTTCTGGCCCGCATCCGCACGGCGCTGCGTCATAGCATGCGCCCGGAGGCTACCAACATGCCCACGGGCCGGTTTAAGACGGGGGAGCTTGAGATTGACTTCGACCGCCGCCTTGTAATGGTGGAAGGGCGGGATGTACACTTGACGCAGATTGAATACAAAATCGTGACGCTGATTGCGCAGCACATCGGCAGAGTTCTGACGTATGATTATATCATCCAGCAGATCTGGGGAATACATCACACAAAAGATAACCAGATCCTGCGGGTAAACATGGCGAACATCCGCCGCAAGCTGGAGAAAAATCCTGCGGAGCCCCGTTATATCCTTACGGAAGTTGGCGTCGGATACCGCATGGTGGACGACACGAACTAAGTTGCTTCAGAAGCATAAACACAGGCGCAGCAACGGCTGCGCCTGCGTTTTTTCCGGATTGCAAGCCGGTTCTGCAAAATTTCTTAGAAAGGTGTCCTGGGAAATTTTGCACACCGTTTGACAAAATTTGAACATTTATGGCAAAGCTTGCGTTCTCTTGCCATTTCGTAGTAAAATAAATTGAAATATTGTGCAAAAGTCCCTTTTCCACAGGGGCTTTGCTGTAATGTTGCAATAAATCGTGCTCTACAGGAGGGCGACAGGGAAAAATGGCAAATTATACGTATGATCCGGGACCACAACTCCCGAACTATATGAAAAAACGTGTGGAGGCAGGCGCTCCTTCAGGCGCAGCGCGTGCAGCCAAGGAGACTGCGCCGCGCAAAAAGACTTCAAGTTCCGCGGTGGGCAGCGGCGGGGGCACGGCCCGGAAGGTGAGCAGCGGTGCGCAGGCAGGCCGCACAGCGAAACCGCAGACTCAAAAACGGGGCACGAACAGCTCAAAAACCACCCACAGCGCTGCCAAAACAACAAACCCAACTGCGGCTTCTGCAAAAAAACGCGGCGGCACAACCGGCGAAAACAAGCGGAAGAAAGCACAGCAGCGCAAGCGTATGCTGCATGTGCTTCTCGCGGCAGCGGTGGGCCTTGCGGGCATCATCTGCATCATTTGGCTGGCCAGCCGGGAGGACACGGACAATATCCCGACGGATATTGAGGCCATCATGAGCACGAAAAAAACGTTTCGGGACGGCGTAAAGCTAATTGGCGTGGATGTAAGCGGCATGACGCCGGAGGAAGCAACCGGCCTTGTGAAATATGCGGCGGAAAAGAAGCTGGAAAAAGTTGCGGTTACCGTTGCGTTGGAGGATGCAGGCTGGACGTTCAGCGCAAGCGACCTGGGCATGAGCTATGACCTCACCGAGATGTTTGCGGACGGCCTTGCTTACGGCCGGAGCGATGATTCCGAGGTTCAGGATGTGTTGGCCGCGGGCGCAGGCGAATTCGATGCTGAATACACATGGAGCAGGGAAACGATCCTTCTCGCGCTTGCGCAGCTGGAGCCTTCCATCAACACGGAAGCAACGCAGCCTTATGCGGAGCCGATCACCGATTGGGAGAGCAAAGAACGCTTCAACTACATCGCAGGCGCGGAAGGCCGTGCGCTCAACGCCGAGGCCACTGCGGATAAAATCGAATACGCACTGCGAACCGGAGAATTTGTAACAACGGTGGAGCCGGTCGTCAATGCTGTGCTGCCCACAAACACCATTGATGAAGTTAAGGCGCACACGCAGTACATTTCGGAATATACGACCACATTCTCCGCTGCGCGTGACGATGAAACCAAGCAGAACCGTCTGTTCAACATCCGCAAGGCGGCGGATATCATCAATGGAAACACGATCCGGCCGGGCGAACAATGGAGCTTTAACACGGTTGTGGGGCCCCGCACCTTTGAACTTGGCTGGAAGGCTGCAAACGGCATCAGCGGTGGCAAAGAGTATACCCTGCAGGCAGGCGGAGGCATCTGCCAGCCGAGCACGACGCTTTACAACGCGCTGCTTTGTGCAGGCGCAAATATGGATGAGGGCGCGGATATTGCGATTGTGGACCGGCGTGCGCACACCATTCCGTCCGACTATGTGGATGTTGGGCTGGATGCAACGGTGGATACGCGCGGCATTGACTTTGTGTTCCAGAACAATACCGAATACCCATTGTTCATTTTTGCGGAGGTTAAGAATGTGGAGGGGCGCAGCAGCCGATACCAGATCACAGTTTATGTGTATGGCGAACCGCTGCCGGAAGGCGTCACCTATAAATCGCGCAGTGAGATCACCGAGGTAATCTCGCGCGAGGCGGAAACGGTTTATACCAACGTCACCTCGATTCCGACGGGCTACCAGAAGGAACGGATTGAACAACGCGCGGGCTATATTGCGGAGGCGTACCTGGATAAATACGTAAACGGTGAGCGCGTGGAGGAGGAAAGCAAGCTGCTGTATACGGATCGCTACAAAGGAAATCCGGCAGAGATTGACATCGGCACGGGCCCTGCCCTGCAGGCGGGAGAAGCTGTGCCGGAAGGGCTTGTGCCCGTCGGCACGCCGGCTACCCCGGCGTCTTCAAGGGCATAAGGGAACACAAAGAAGAAAATTGCATGTGCATAAAAGCGGGAGCCATCGTCTGCGGATGGCTCCCGCTTTGCGTTGGTGCTTTAGCGACAAAAAACCACCAGCTATGCTGGTGAGGATAAAAAGCTTC
>ENA-UOJO01000364-UOJO01000364.1-human-gut-metagenome-genome-assembly--contig:-P57-NODE-364-length-73362-cov-10.934986_pt1 | contig 73362 bp, 74 predicted proteins | sample MGYA00242351_ERZ723898 | MGnify/ENA metagenome assembly ERZ723898 | reverse complement strand
CATCCGCAGCGGCCCCGGCACGGGCTACGATTCCGTGGGCAAGCTGTATACGGACGAGGTCATCAAGATCTTCTATCAGGTCACTGTAGGCGAAACCACCTGGGGCTGCACCAAGGACGGCTGGGTCTCTTTGAAGTACGTCAGTCTGGAAGGCTAAAAAATGATATAATACCGGGACTTTCAACAGAAAGTCCCGGTATTTTTTCCGCAGAATATCCCACATGACCGGTATTTGCTTGGTGCGTGCGTTCAACTTGCTCAATTTTTCCGGATTGTAACTATTTTTTTATTGCAAAATCACGAAACATGTGCTACAATTCGTCCTATGAGGAGGGCGTCCGCGCGGAACGCGCTGACCCCGCTGAAATACATTTAACTGGAGGAACAATGATGAAAAAGGTTTTTGCACTGCTTTTGGTTCTGAGCATGGTCTTCGCCCTGTGCGCCTGTGGCACGAGCACCACCCCCGCCGTGACCACCGCCGACGTTTCCAAGACCGAGACCGAAGCCGCCCCGGCAACCGAGGCCGCTCCCGCCGAGAAGGCTCCCGAGGACTACACCGGCAAGCTGGTCGTCTACTCTCCCCATGATGCCGATCCTCTGAACGCGGGCGTTGCCCAGTTCGAGGCCAAGTACCCCAACATCGATGTGGAAGTCATCGCTGCCGGTACCGGTGAGCTGTGCCAGCGTATCGTCGCTGAGGCCGCCAATCCCCAGGGCGACGTGCTGTGGGGCGGCGGAGCTGACACTCTGGCTGCTTACAACGACTACTTCCAGCCCTACGTCTGCGCCAACGACGAGTTCATCGGCGATGCCTACAAGGATGCCGACGGCTACTGGATCGGTGAGTCCCCCCTGCCCATGGTCTTTATCTACAACAAGACCATGCTGGACGAGGCCGACGTCCCCACCACCTGGGAAGGCCTGTGCAACGAGAACCTGAAGGGCAAGATCGCTTACTGCTCTCCCTCCAAGTCCGGCTCCGCCTACACCCAGCTTTGCACCATGCTGTTCAGCCAGCCCACCATCGAGGAAGGCTGGGATCTGGTTGGTAAGTTCATCGCCAACCTGGACGGCAAGCTGCAGGACTCCTCCGGCAACTGCCACAAGCTGGTTGCTTCCGGTGAGTACGCTCTGGGCGTGACCATCGAGAAGTCCGCCGTTCTGTACGCCGACAACCCCGACATCGGCTTTGTGTATCCTGAGCAGAACTCCGCCGTTCCCGACGGTGTTGCCCTGATTAAGGACTGCCCCAACGAAGAGAACGCCAAGCTGTTCATCGACTTCGTCACCAGCGCCGAGTGCCAGACCGCTCAGAACGCCGACTGGGCCCGCCGCCCCGTCCGTTCCGACATCACCCCCAAGGGTCTGTGCTCTCTGGAAGACTGCCACGTGGGCAACTACGACTTCAGCTACGCTGCTTCCCACAGAGATGAAATCAAGGAGCAGTTCAACGATCTGGTCGCAGGTTAATTTCTCAACTTATGCTTTACTGCGGGAGGCACCCTCCAGGGTGCCTCCTTGCGGTGTATCGCCTGCGGCTGAAAACTGTGCCGGATGCTCCGGCATACTTTTGAACCGCGCGCAACATATCTACACATACGGGAGGACACCACATGAGCAATCAAGTCATTATTCAGAACGCCGTAAAGCGCTACGGCGATTTCACCGCGCTGAACGGCGTTTCGCTGGACATTCAGGAGGGCGAATTCTTTACCCTTCTTGGCCCCTCCGGCTGCGGCAAAACCACGCTTCTGCGGATGATCGCCGGTTTTAACTCCATCGAGGGCGGCGATTTTTACTTTGGCGAAAAGCGGATCAACGATGTTCCCGCCCACAAGCGTGACATTGGCATGGTCTTCCAGAACTACGCCATCTTCCCCCACCTGACCGTCCGGGAGAACGTAGCCTACGGTCTCAAGGCGCGGAAGATGGCCGCCAAGGAGATCAAGCCCAAGGTTGACGAGGCGCTGGAGCTGGTGCAGATCTCCCACCTGGCAGACCGGAAGCCCAACGAACTGTCCGGCGGTCAGCAGCAGCGTGTGGCTCTGGCCAGAGCTTTTGTTATCGAGCCAAGTGTTCTGCTGATGGACGAGCCTCTGAGTAATCTGGATGCCAAGCTGAGAGTGCAGATGCGCTCCGTCATCAAGAAGCTGCAGCGTCGTCTGGGCATCACCACCATCTACGTCACCCACGATCAGGAGGAAGCCCTCGCCATCTCCGACCGGATCGCCGTCATGAAGGACGGCCACATCATGCAGATCGGCACCCCCCGTGACATCTACGCCAAGCCCCAGAATCCCTTTGTCGCGGGCTTCATCGGCGTGAGCAACTTCCTTGACTGCGAGGTGAACGCCCCCAACGCCGGAAACGCCGCCGTGAGCATCAAGGGCGAGCTGGACATCACCGTCCCCGTCTCCCGCGCCTACACAGGAAGCGGCAAAATTTCCGCCCGTCCCGAGCAGCTTTTCTTCTCCGAGAGCGGTATGCCCGGCATCATCCTGTTCTCCACCTTCCTTGGCGATTTCATCGAGTACGAGGTGCAGCTGAACGACGGCCAGAACCTGATCGTCAACGAGTACACCAAGGACACCACCGAGATCCACAGCGACGGCGAGCAGGTTCACCTGAGCTTTGACCCCATGCGCATCAGTCTGTACGACAAGAGCGAGGAGGTGCTCAGCCTGTGAACAAACGGCTTAATTCCCGCTGGAAACCGGATTTCTGGTTCTTCACAAAGCTGTTCGTGATTCTGGCAATGTGCCTGTTCATTGTCTACCCCTTCTACACCATCATCACGAAGAGCGTGTTTTCCAGCAAGGTAGAGGGCATCACGCTGTACAACTTCAAGCGTTTCTTCACCAAGCCCTACTATTATCAGACGCTGCTTCGCTCCATGGTCGTGTGCTTCTCCACGGTACTTACCACGACACTGGTGGGCGTTCCCGTCGCTTATCTGATCACCCGCTACAACATTCCGGGCAAGAAAATTCTGCACATCTTCATCATCATGAGCCTGATGAGCCCTCCCTTCATCGGCGCTTATTCCTGGATCATCCTGCTGGGCCGTAACGGTCTGGTAGCACGGGCGCTGGCGCAGATCGGCATGACCGCGCCTACAATTTATGGTCGCGGCGGTATTATCTTCGTGTTTACCCTGCACCTGTTCCCCTACATCTACCTGTACACCTCCGGCGCCATGAACAGCATCGACAGTTCCTTGGAGGAAGCCTCCGAGAATCTGGGCATGAACAAAATCCGGCGCATCTGGACGGTGACACTGCCCGTTATTCTGCCCTCCATTCTGGCAGGTTGCATCATGGTATTCATGACCTGTCTGGCTGACTTCGGCACCCCCATGCTGCTGGGCGAGGGTTATACCGTGCTGCCGGTTCTCGTGTACAACGAGTATATGTCCGAAAGTGCCACCGACCCCTATATGGCTTCGGCGCTGTCCGTCATCATCGTGTTCTGCTCGCTGGTCATGCTGAGCTTCCAGAAGCTGGTGGTGGACAAGCGGAATTACACCATGAGTTCTCTGCGTCCCCCTCAGGAGACCAAGCTCCACGGGTTCAAGCGCTTCCTCGCTTCCCTGCCCATCTACATTGTGGTGTGTCTTGCATTCCTGCCTCAGATCGTCGTGGTGTGCCAGTCCTTCATTGAGCGGAGCTTCTCCGGCGTCATCAAGGGCGTCAACCTGAACAACTACCGCACCATCATGTCCCGCCTTGGCCGGAACATCCGCAATACCTATGTGTTCTCCATCGTGGCCATCGTGTTCATCATCTTCATTGGCATTCTGGTGTCCTATGTTCTCGTCCGGAAGAAGGGCAAGATCGCCAGCCTGATCGACACGCTGATCATGTTCCCCTACGTCATCCCCGGTTCCGTTCTGGGTATCGGCCTGATCGTGGCGTTCAACCGCAAGCCTCTGATTCTGGTCGGCACTGCCGCCATCATGATTATCTCCTACGTCATCCGGAAGCTCCCCTACACCGTCCGGTCGGGCAGTGCGTTCCTGTATCAGATGGACCCGTTCGTTGAGGAAGCGTCCATCAATCTGGGCGTATCGCCTATGAAGACCTTCTTCACGGTCACGGCGCGGATGATGCTGCCCGGCATTATGTCCGGCGCGGTCCTCAGCTGGATCACCTGCATCAACGAGCTGAGCAGCTCCATCATGCTCTATTCCGGCAAGACATCCACCATCGCCGTTGCCATTTATCAGGAAGTCGTCCGCATGAGCGACGGCACCGCCGCGGCTCTGGCAACTATCCTGACCCTGACGACGATTGTTTCGCTGGTCATCGTGTTCCGGGCTACCAAGGGAAAGGTTAAGATCGTCTGATGATCAAAAACGTTATTTTCGACATGGGCAACGTTCTGCTGCGCTTTGACCGGGACTATTTTCTGGATGCCGTGGGCGTTCAGGGCGCGGACAGAAAGCTGCTGCTGAACAACGTCTACCTCTCGCTGGAATGGGCGAAGATGGATCGCGGCTCCATGACCGAGGCCGAAGCAGCCGAGAGCATGTGCCGCCGTCTTCCCCAGCGGCTTCACGAGAAGGCGCACCTGCTGGTTGACCGGTGGGATCGTCCCATCCTCCCCGTCGCCGGTATGGAGCAGCTGGTAAGCGACCTGAAAAAGGCGGGATACGGCGTATATCTGCTGTCCAACGCCAGCTACCGCCAGCATGAATACTGGCCGCGGGTTCCCGGCAGTCAGTATTTTGACGGAACGCTTATTTCCGCCGATGTCAAGCTGGTCAAGCCCTGTGCAGAAATCTACGATTTTCTGTACGAAACATTCCATCTTGTTCCTCAGGAATGTCTGTTTATCGACGATTCCGCTCAGAACATCGAAGGTGCCGAGCGCACCGGTATGCCGGGCATCGTCTTCCACGGCGACGCAGACGAGCTTCGCCGGGAAATGCAGGCTTTCGGCGTTCAGATTCCGTAAATACGAAAGAACGGCTCCGGGAGAATTCCCGGAGTCGTTTCCGTTCCAAGATACTATGTAAAGGGGTTGTACCGATACGCTCCATGAGCCGTTTTTTTTACTATTGGGCATATAAAATCCGCCCGATGCCAATGGCATCGGGCGGATTTTCAACTTCTCAAAGACTTTGGAACGACCAGCAATCAGTCCTTCTTCGCCTTGTCGGCTTTCTTTGCGGCCTTGGCCTTTGCCTTGGCTTCCTGCGCCTTCTTGGCCTCCGCCTTGGCGGCCTCCGTAGCGGTCTCGTTGGAGGAAATCGCCCACTTCTCCAGCTCGATACGTACCTGATCGGCGCTGGTCTCGACGACGATGCGGCTTTCCTTCACGTCCACAACAACGCCCACGATACCGCCGATGGTGACGATCTTATCGCCCTTCTTCACGGCGCCGCGCATCTGCTCGGCCTCTTTTTTCCGCTTGTTCTCAGGACGGATCAGCATGAAGTAGAAAATCGCGATCATCAGCACCAGCATGATGACGGTGCTGCCCATACCGGCAGAGGTGGTTCCAGTCAAAACATTCATTGGGAAAACTCCTTTTGTGTTATTTCCTGTTCATTATACCATTAATTGCGTAAATTGCAAGGGGGCTTTTAAGTGGTTCTTAATATTTTTATATTCTTCTGCCCAGCTTCTCCGAATACTCCCGGCGGAAGTCTTCAAAGCGTCCCTCGTCCAGCGCCTGACGGATCTTCTCCATCAGCTTGTTGTAAAAATACAGATTGTGCATGACGGACAGGCGCATTGCCAGCATTTCCTCCGCCACGAACAGATGGCGGATATAGGCGCGGGAATAGCGGCGGCAGACCGGGCAGTCGCAGTGGGGATCGATGGGGCTGTCGTCGGTGATATACTTGGCGTTTTTCAGGTTGATCGCGCCCTCCCATGTGAACAGCCGGGCATGGCGGGCATTCCGCGCGGGCATGACGCAGTCAAAGAAATCCACGCCCCGGGCGACCGCCTCGATGATGTTGCTGGGCGTCCCCACGCCCATGAGGTAGCGGGTCTTGTCCACCGGCATGTGCTCCTCCACGGCCTCGATGATGTCGTACATCTCCTGCGTGGTCTCCCCCACCGCAAGGCCGCCGATGGCGTAGCCGGGGAGGTCAAGCTCGGCAATGCGTTTCATGTGATCCACCCGGATGTCCGTATACGTGCCGCCCTGATTGATGCCCCAGAGCATCTGCTGGGAGTTCACCGTGTCCGGCAGGGCGTTCAGACGGGCATTTTCCGCCTTGCAGCGCACCAGCCAGCGGTAGGTTCTGTCCACGCTTTTCTGAACATAGTCCCGGGGCGAGGGGTTTTCAATGCACTCGTCAAAGGCCATGCACATGTCGCTGCCCAGATTGGACTGGATCTGCATACTCTCCTCCGGCCCCATGAAAATCTTGTGGCCGTCGATGTGGGAGGCAAAATACACACCCTCCTCCTTGATTTTCCGCAGGGAAGCCAGACTGAACACCTGAAATCCGCCGGAATCCGTCAGAATGGGGCCGTCCCAAGTCATGAACTTATGCAGTCCCCCCATCTGGCGCACCACCGTGTCCGTGGGACGCAGATGCAGATGGTAGGTATTGGACAGCTCCACCTGACACCCGATGTCTTTCAAATCCTTGGCGCTCAGCGCGCCTTTAATCGCGCCCTGCGTGCCGACGTTCATGAACACCGGCGTCTGGACGGTGCCGTGGGCACAGGTGAATTCTCCCCGGCGGGCTTTGCCCTCGGTTTTTTTCAGTTCAAACATGGCTGTTTCTCCTTGTCGATAGGTTTCATCGGGTTGTACAGGACGTACATCTTCCCCGGCTCGTCAACACCCCGTGCGGTGGGCGTGACCACATTTTTCAGGAACCGGAAGCCGCACTTTTCCACCACCCGGCGGGAGCGGTCATTTCTGTCAAAATGGCCGCAGGTCAGATAGTCGAAAGACAGCTCTTGGAAGCAGTAGTCGATCACGGCCTTCACCGCCTCCGGCATCAGTCCCCTGCCCCAGTAATCCCTGCTGAGGACGTAGCCGATCTCGCGCCCCTGTAATTCTTCCGGCAGCCCCGCGTCCTCGTCCCGGGGTTCCAAGCCCAGAGAACCGATCACTTTTCCGTTTTCCTTCAGCTCCAGCGCAAAGGTCTTCTTTCCGCTGATAAAAAAGTCAAGTATCCGCCGGGATTCTTCCATAGACTGGTGGTGATTCCACCCGGCCATCTCCCCGACACCCTCCACGCTGGCATATTCGTAAAGGTCCGCCAAGTCCGTCTCCCGCCAAGCGCGCAGGATAAGGCGGTCGGTTTCGATTCGGATATTTGTCACGTCAACCGGTGCATTCATATTCGTTCCTCACAAAGTGCATTTTGGAAAGCGTGCTACCATTCTACCCTTTCTTTCCCATGGTGTCAACACATTCAAGCGTGATTCACGCCGGCGCGCCCTGTTCCGTCCGCTTCTGCTCCAATTCCGCCCTGAGAATAATTCCCAATGTCAGGCAGTAATCCGGGTCTTTCAGGTCGCTGCCCAGCATGGCGGTGATATGCGCCAGCCTGTCAAGCAGCGTAGAGCGGTGCAGGAAAAGCGCCGACGCGGTTTTCGTAACGGAGAGGTTATTGTCCAGATACACCCGCAGGGTATGCAGATACGACACCTGAGAATTGTCGTCATGCTCCTTCAGCCGTTTCAGCCCCTCCGTGTAGTACACCCTTGTCGGCCTGCCCGCCAGAGCGCCGCTAAGAAGCTGGGGCAGCAGATAGTCCTGAAAACGGAATATGGTGCCGCCCTGAGAAAGCCCGTTTTGCAGGGCGGCAGAAGCCTGAAACCATGCGTGATTCGCGTCGTACAGGTTGGTAAAGGGCGAAGAAACGCCGCAAACGACCCCCAGCTTTTCCAGCACCGGAAGCAGCGCGTCCAGCGTCTCCTTCTTCGCCTGATCGATGGAAAGAAACGCGGCGACGGAATCCACAAACTCAAAGGCAATGGCTCCGGGATGCCGTTCCTCCAGCGCGGCGGAGAGATACGCCCCCGGAAGATAGGTGCTGCCGGACTTGGGGATCAGCTTCACGCAGACCCAATCGTGCTTCCCGCTTTCCACGCTCAGGGCGCGGCGGTACTCAAAATCAATGCTCTGCCCAGAAATGACACTGCGCAGCGCCCGGCGTACCGCAGTGCGGGCGCTGGCCAGAACGGGATTCTGCTGAACCGCCTGCCGCAGAAGCTTGGAAAAGAAAACCGCCAGCGTTTTATCCGAGTCCCGGAACTCCCGGGAGCCTTCAAAGACGGTCAGACAGCCCAGATATTCCTCCTGATCGAAAATATTGACGGAAAGGGTTCGCTTGCCTTGCAAATCCAGCAGCAGCGGTTCCCGGACGTGGGTGGACATATCATGCAGGGACAGGAAGGTCGCCATTTTCTCCACGTCAAAGGACTGGGTATCCAGCTGCAAGCCCAGCTTGTTTCGCAGATAATCCTCCTCCGTAACGCCAAGATAGCGGAAATCGGAGCCGATGAGCAGCATGGGATTTTCAAAAATTCCCCTGCTGGCCTCCAGCATCTGCGGGAGATTCCCGCCGTGGCGCAGGATCGTCCAGAGCTGATCTTCCCAGCTGTCGTACCGGTTGAAAATTTCCTGCACCAGATTGAACACCCGGAAAATATCCCAGTTTCCCTCCACCAGAATGACGCTGCACCGGTCATAATAGGCGCTGAGGTTCCAGTGCTGCCCCAAACAGATCAGGCACACATTTTCCCCCAACTTCGGACTTTGGGGCAGATGATCGGCAGAGCATACGTACACCCGGTTCTTCTCAAAGGATTGGGAACGATCCAGATAGAATTCCGGCCGGTTCAGGGTAAGCGCGCTGCCCCCTTTGCCCCGCTGGGTGACCGTTGTCAGCTTTTCTTTCAGACGCCAATAGAGAATATCCGCGCACAGTTTCATGCCTTCCGCCCTCCTGAATTCTTCTGAAAATATTATAATTTCTCCTCGTAAAGCTTTCAAGGAATCTACCATACATTTTGTATGGGAGATGCCTGCTTTATAGAAAAAATTCACAAATACTGCACCTATAAATTGTATGGTTTGCAGGAATACAAAATGTATGGCCGTGCCCGCCCAAAATCCGGCCTTTTGTAGAATATCCGGCTGAGCGCTTTTCCATTATAATGAATCCACAGCAATACAGGATAGGAGGAACACCATGCTGAAAGAAAAACTGGATTCCAGAAAATGCTTCGCCACCGCCTGGGGCAAGCTCATCACGGAGGGGGAAGCCTACCGGCAGCTGAATCGTCAGATCGCCGCCATGACGGCTAACCTCTTTCAGGTCATGCGGATTTTCGAGCCAAGCTGGGAAAAACGCACCGCCGCCATCTGCGACATTGCCAATATGATGAATATGGCCGTTGCGGGAACACCGGAGGAACAGAAGGACTACGTCAACGCTTCGCTCTATGAAGCCTTCAACATCCCGGAGCTGTGTGAAAAGTCCAGCTGGCTGGGCGGCATCACCGGCGACTCCGGCGACGAGTGGGAGAACATGGCGGGGCGCGTCGTGCAGTTCACCCGGAACCGGGTGGAAAAGGAGCTGGATACCTGCCCCTGGGACATCGTGGGCAGCGAGCTTTGCAACATGACCACCAGTATGTTCACCGCCAACTTTGACCTTGCGTCCTCCAACGGCACGGAGAATGAAGTAGCGCTGAATATGTGTCAGGCCCGGGGCTGCGGCAATAAGCACTGCCGCGTGGTCGCGGAGCGCCGGGACGTCTACAACCTGCCCAAGCAGGACTGGCTGGAGCATATGCAGCAGCCGGTGGACCCCATTCACGACACGCCCCGGGAACGCATGGTCAAGGAAGGTCAGTGCCTGCGCAACGGTCAGTACACCCAGAATTTCGGCGAGGAAACGTCGCTGGAAAAGGCGTACCACTGGGTCGCGCAGATGGGCTGGGTCTGGTCGATCCAATTCCCCATGATGGCCATTAAGGACATGGCTCCCGACGAGGACGAGTTCCTGCGGGTATTCCGCATCGTTTTCGCCACAGCGGGCAAGAACCAGTTCATCGACCCCTTCGCCAAAGAAGGACTGCGCAGCTTCCTTGGCGTCCCTCACGAAATGGACGAAAACGACGGGCGCATTCTGGGCGGCTACATCCGCTATATGCTGGACGTGCAGCAGGTGCCCTATGAGATGGTGCGCTGGACGAAGGACGAAACATGGATCAGGGTCAAGTCGGAAGATTTCACCGCACGCTATGAAATGGCCCCGCTGGACGAACTGGTGGACGCCTACGAGGCGCAGTGGAACGGCGCGGCAAAGACGCTGGTCAGCCCGGAATGGTCCTGCGTAATTGAAGACCGGGACGAGGAAGATATGTACATTAAGGTCATCCGCAAGGAAGACCTGCGGATGCTGTAAGGAGGTGCCGGAATATGCTGTTTAAGGAAGATACTGTTGCCCGCGCCGACGCCATGGCCATCCGTAAGGGCGTAGGCTTCTACCGCTGGACCCACGATCTGGTGGAGATCACGGGCAAGGACGCGCTGGACGTTCTGCAAAAAATCTACATCAGCGACATTTCCAAGGTCGCCGTCGGGCGCTCGAAATACACCGCTTCTCTGGATGAAAACGGCGAGATCATCGACGACGTGATCGTCATGCACATGGCCGAGGGCTTATATTGGGTCTCCGACCTCTATGGCCCCCGGCTGCTCCCCTGGATTGAAAAGCACAAAGGCGACGCGGACATTCAGGCGAAGATCATCACCTACGACTGGGACATGTACGCCGTGCAGGGCCCCGACAGCCTCAAGGCAATGAACGCCATGCTTGATAAGCCGGTGGACGATCTCAAGCGGTTCGGCATCTGTGAGCGCAAGCTGGGAGATATCCCCGTCTACATCCACCGTTCCGGCTTCACCGGCGAAAACGGCTATGAAATCTACTCCGCCTTCGACAAGAGCGCAGAAGTTCACGATCTGGCGCTGAAAGCAGTGGAATCCGTGGGTGGCCGGGAGCTTCAAACTCTGGAAGTCTACGTCTGTTCCGTCCCCATGGAGAAGGGCTTCCCCCTCAAGCAGGATTTCAAGCACCTGAGTCCCTACGAGTGCGGCCTTGGCTGGGCAGTCGCCGCCGACAAGGACTTTATCGGCAAGGAAGCGGCGCTGGCGCGGAAAGAACATCCCAAATACCGGATGGTCGGTCTGGAATTCTCCCGGGAATCCACGGAGGATATCTCCATCTGGGAGCGGGTGTACTGGTACGGCGTAGAGGTCGGCCGCTGCGCCCAGACCATCTACGGCTACACGGTGGAGAAAAATATCGGTTTCGCGACCCTTCGCGCGGACGTTCCCGACGGCGCGGAACTGACCGTCGGCTGCAACGATTCCCCGGCTGTCGTAGTAAGCAAGGTTTTCTGCTGAGGAGGAAATTATGGGAAGATTGGAAAATAAAGTCTGCATCGTGACCGGCGCGTCCGCCGGTATTGGGCGCGCCACGGCAGAGCTGTTCTGCCGGGAGGGCGCGAAGGTCGTGGCAGTTGCCCGCCGTGAGGAACGCCTGAAAGAACTGGCCAAGGAATGCAAGAACGCCCCCGGCGAACTTGTCTGGTATGCGGGAGATGTCGGCGACCCGGCGGCGGCCGTGGGAATGGTAAAAAAGGCAGTAGAATCCTTCGGTCGGCTGGACGTTGCCGTCAACTGTGCGGGCGTGATGGACGACAACACAGCCATCGCGGATATGTCTGACGAGATGTTGGAAAAGACGTTCCGCATCAACACCTTTGGCCTGATGTACGGCCTGCGGGAGGAATGCAGGCAGTATCTTTCTCAGGGCGACGGCGGCGTGATCGTCAACGTCTGCTCCGTCGGCGCGACGCACCAGACCGCTGGCGCGGCCTACTGCGCCAGCAAGGGCGCTGTTCTGGCGGCGACAAAGAACACGGCGTTCATGTACATGGAGGAAGGCATCCGCTGCAATGCCCTCTCCCCCGGCGGCGTTGTGACTGACATCCCGCTGGTCATGCCGCCATCCGATGAATTTGGATTCAGCAGAACCAGCAAGCTGCTGGACTTCTCCGGCGAACTGGCCATGCCGGAAGACTTGGCGGACGCGATTCTGTTTCTTGCCAGCGACCAGTCCCGCTACGTCAATGGCGAGGAAATCAAGTGCGACGGCGGCTGGACGTGCTTCTGAGAATATAATTGTCACAGGCGGCACCGGATGGTGCCGCCTGTGTAATGTCAAGAAAAGAAAGCGGCTTCCAAATTCGGAAGCCGCTTGCACATGTCAAGGGATCATTCGATTGCCTGAAGTTCCTTGTCCAGTTCCTCCAGATGGGGCTGCAGGTATGCGGACTGGGGGAAGGAAGCCAACTTGCGCAGGGTCAGGCCGCCGACCAGCTTCATCTGCGGGTTCTTGGACGCGCCCGGGCAGAACTTGTCCAGAATTTCCGCTGCCGCCGGGCTTTTCAGAATGTCCTTTACTTTGCTGTCAAGGGAAAATGCCATGATAGTTACCTCCTGTTTGTTGATTTGTAGTAATATTATACAAAACAGCGCACAGAAATGGTAGCCTGCAAAGTGCAGGATTTACAATCGCCATACCCCGTCAATATGCCGGGTATATCATAGATTGGTCTGCTCTCATTCCCTTATAGTCCCTTAATCAACCCTCCCTGCCGTTTTCATACTATTTCTCGATAAAATGGTTAACACCATTTTATCCTGCGAATTCTTCGCAGGCCGCCGGTAGCGGCGAGAAATGTATGGACTTACGTTTTTTTGCGGCTACGCCGCTGGCTGCTGAAACAGCAGCCGAATAAAACGGTTTTTAACCGTTTTATTGAAAACTAGTATCAGTTGCAAATGATAAATGGATTGGTGTGCTGCAAAACTCATTTTTTCTCCAAAAAGTAACGGCAACCGGCCTAAACGGCCGGTTGCCATTTATGCGTAAAAAGCTTATGCTATACAATACACATAGCATCCCCGAAGGAAAAGAACCGATACCGCTGCTTTACCGCTTCCTCGTAGGCGTTCAGCACATGCTCGCGGCCCGCAAATGCGGATACCAGCATGACGAGGGTGCTTTCCGGGAGATGGAAATTTGTGATCAGGCCGTCCATGGCCTTGAAGGTGTAGCCCGGATAGATGAAAATGTCCGTCCATCTGGACTTGGCCTCGAAAGTGCCGTCATCGTTTACCAGAGATTCCAGCGTGCGGCAGGAGGTCGTGCCCACGCAGATGACCCGCCCGCCGTTTCGCTTCGTTTCGTTCAGTATTTTTGCGGTTTCGGCGTTCATCATGCACAGCTCGGAGTGCATATGATGCTCAGTCACTTCCTCCGCCTTCACCGGGCGGAAGGTTCCAAGCCCTACGTGCAGGGTCACAAAGGCTTCGTTTACGCCCTTTTCCCGGATTTTTTCCAACAATTCCTTTGTAAAATGCAGTCCCGCCGTGGGTGCGGCGGCGGAGCCGACCTCACGGGAATAGACGGTCTGATACCGCTCCTGATCCTGAAGTTCCTCCTTGATGTAGGGCGGCAGGGGCATCTTCCCAAGGCGTTCCAGCACTTCCAGAAAAATTCCTTCGTACCGGAATTCCACCACCCGGTTGCCGTCCTCCCGCACTTCCCGAACAACGGCCGTCAGCTCGCCGTCTCCGAAAATGACCTCGTTGCCGACCTGCATTTTCCGGCCGGGCTTGCACAGGCACTCCCAGCACTTGTTGCCCAAGTCCCGCAGAAGCAGCACCTCCACTACGCCGCCGGTGGGACGGTGCCCCATGAGCCGGGCGGGCAGCACCCGGGAATCGTTCATCACCAGACAGTCGCCGGGGTTCAGATAGTCGATGACGTCGTAAAAATGCTTATGCTGAATTTCCCCGGTTTCCCGGTTCAGCACTATCAGCCGGGAACCGTCCCGCCGCTCCAGCGGCGTCTGGGCAATCAGCTCTTCCGGCAGATCATACCAAAAATCATGTGTTTTCATGGTTTTCCTCCCTATTCTCTGTGCCCACAGTATAGCCCATTTTTTCCCGTTTTGCAACAGACAAAATACATTCCCCCGGCATAGACTGGCGTGGAGGTATCAGCCTATGAAGCAACCATTCTTTACAGGAGCCTGTACGGCACTCGTCACCCCATTTCTTGGGGGAAAGGTTAACTATCCCATGATGGAGCAGCTGCTGCGGCGGCAAATCGACGCGGGCATCGAAGCCGTGGTGATCTGCGGCACCACCGGAGAGTCCGCCACCCTGTCCGACTGCGAAAAGCTGGAACTGTTCCGCCGGGCGAAGGCATACGTCGGGGACAGCTGTCTCATCATCGCCGGGACCGGGTCAAACTGCACGGAACACGCGGCGGCGCTGAGCCGGGCAGCGGAGGGCGCGGGAGCGGACGCGCTGCTCGTGGTCACCCCCTACTACAACAAGGCCACGCCGGAGGGTCTGCTTGCCCACTACAGCGCAGTCGCCGGAGCGGTACATATCCCGGTCATCGCCTACAACGTTCCCTCCCGTACCGGCGTTGATATTCCCGTGGAGGTCTACGGCCGGTTGTCCCGCATCCCCAATCTGGCGGGGGTCAAGGAAGCGTCTTCCAGCATCTCCAAAATCGGGAAGCTCTGCGCCGCCTGCCCGGATTTCCCTGTCTGGAGCGGCAACGACAATCAGGCGGTCGCGGTAATGTCGCTGGGCGGGCAGGGCGTCATTTCGGTTCTGTCCAACGTCGCCCCCGTGGAGACGCAGGCCATGGCCCAGGCGGCGCTGGCAGGAGATTTCGACACCGCCGCCGCATTGCAGGCGGAGCTGCTGCCTCTCATTGAGCTGCTGTTCTGCGAGGTCAACCCCATTCCCGTAAAGGCCGCCATGCAGCTCATCGGCTACGACTGCGGTGGCTGCCGCCTGCCGCTGACGCCCATGAGCGATGAAAATCTGGAAAAGCTGAAAAAGTACCTGCTGTAAACGAAAAACGCCGTCCCTCCGGGCGGCGTTCAGAAAACGGTCAGGCCGTCCGCACGTTCTGCGGATGGCCTTCGTTTTCATCAAATTTCGGTTTTCTCTGTAGGCTTAGGGAAACCGGCATCAGGCCAGCACCGCTTTGTGGAAAATCTTCTTGCCCTTGCGAATCTTCACGCCCGCTTTCAGCATCTCCTCCGTCACGGCGAACTGGGCATTGGGCACCTTCTCATCGTTGACCAGAACGCCGCCCTGCTCCACCAGCTGCCGCGCCTGCTTGTTGGAGGGCGCCAGTCCGCAGGCCACCATCAGGTTCAGAATGCCGATCTTGCCGTCCACCAGCTTGTCGGCAGAAATTTCCGTAGTAGGCATATTGGCGTCGTCGCCGCCGCCCACAAACAGCGCCTTGGCAGCAGCTCTGGCCTTTTCAGCCTCTTCTTCGCCGTGAACCATCTTGGTCAGCTCGTAGGCGAGAATTTCCTTGGCCTCGTTGAGCTTGGCGTCCGCCCATGTGTCCATCTCATTGATCTGCTCCAGAGGCAGGAAGGTCAGCATCCGGATGCACTTCATCACGTCGGCGTCGCCCACGTTCCGCCAGTACTGGTAGAATTCAAAGGGAGAGGTCTTGTTGGCGTCCAGCCAGACAGCGTTTCCGGCGGTCTTGCCCATCTTGTTGCCCTGAGAGTCCGTCAGCAGCGTGATGGTCATGCAGTGGGCGTCCTTGCCCAGCTTCTTGCGGATCAGCTCGGTGCCGCCCAGCATGTTGCTCCACTGGTCGTTGCCGCCGAACTGCATATTGCAGCCAAAATGCTGGAACAGGTGGTAGAAGTCGTAGGACTGCATGATCATGTAGTTGAATTCCAGAAAAGACAGTCCACGCTCCATGCGCTGGCGGTAGCAGTCCGCCCGGAGCATGTTGTTGACGGAGAAGCACGCGCCCACCTCCCGCAGAAGCTCTACGTAGTTGAGGTTCAGCAGCCAGTCGGCGTTGTTGACCATCTGCGCCTTGCCCTCACCGAACTCGATGAAGCGCTCCATCTGCTTTTTGAAGCACTCGGCGTTGTGGTTGATGTCCTCTTTGGTGAGCATTTTCCGCATATCGGTACGGCCGGAGGGGTCGCCGATCATGGTCGTGCCGCCGCCGATCAGGGCGATGGGCTTGTTGCCCGCCATTTGCAGACGCTTCATCAGGGTCAGCGCCATGAAATGGCCGGCGGTCAGGCTGTCGGCGGTGCAGTCAAAGCCAATGTAGAAGGTGGCCTTGCCGTTGTCGATCATTTCCCGGATTTCTTCCTCGTTGGTCACCTGAGCGATCAGTCCGCGGGCAACCAGTTCATCATACAGTTTCATTTTTTCATTTTTCCTTTCTTATTGCGCTGCGCCGCAGGTGATGAATGTGATCAGAGCCGCGCGCAGAATATTGACGTTTGTTTCTTCCAGAATGGTGTCTTTGGGTGTGTGGATGCGGGACAGATACAGCGTTTTCCCCTTTTTCCGCAGTGCGCAGATGCCCACGCCGTAAGGGAAATTCGCCTGATCGGAGGGGCAGACGGAAAAGCCCTTTTCGTGAACCAGCACGTCCTTTTTCCCCAAATAACCGCAGGCTTTATAGAGGGAAGTCAGCTTTTTCCGGTCTTTTTTCAGCTTTTTCGTAGGGAAGAAGCGAATGTAATCCCCGTCTCCCACGCAGTCCAGATTGAGGACAAGCTGGCTGTCAGACGCCTTTTTGTGCGCCTTGCGGTAGGCGGCGGAACCGATCAGCCCTGCTTCTTCCAGATCGAACAGGACAAAGCAGACCTTGCCCCGCTGGCTTTCCGGCAGGGAACGGGCGATTTCCAGCAGCGTGACCACGCCGGAGGTATTGTCGTTGGCGTTGTGCTTATTGGCGGGGCCGATCATCACCAGCGCGATCACCGCCCACACGCAGAGAAACCACACGTAATAACCAACGTCGAAGCTCCCCGCAAGCAGCCCTGCCAGCGCACCCGGAATCGCCGGAACGAGAAGCATCAGCAGCATAACGACCAGCTGATATCCCAAAAATGCCCAGAAATTGCACGGCGTGATCAGATTGGGAATGGGCAGGCGCGCGCAGGTGTCATAGTGGGCGGTGATCAGGTACTGCGCCGTCTCCGGGTCTCCGATCACCATGTTCCGGCAGCCGAAGCTTCCCTTTTCGACGGTTGGCGAATAACCGAACTGCTTTAGATAAGACTGCGCCGCATCCCGGAATTCCTGCTTCTGCTGTTTGCTTTTCCGCACGGGAAACGCGGTCAGGACATCCATGGGTCGTGTTAGCATAGTATCCCCTCCTTTTCAAGGGAAGCTCTGATTAAATCGGCAAGAGCTGTGAGCGAGAGATTTTTCGTACAATCGAGGTATCGAAAGCGGCGGAATACTTTGTGTATTCCCCGTTTTCGATACCGAAGAGTGGGCGGAAAAGATCCGCTCACAGTCGCAGACGATTTGATCAGAGGTTCCCAAGCAAAAACGCCCTCTATCCAAACGGATAGAGGGCGTAAAATACGCGGTACCACCTCTAATTCGGCACTTTCTCACGAAAAATGCCCTCACAGCGTCCAGCAACGCCTCTCGCTGTACCGGGCGAACCCCGTCCTTCCCTACTACCGTTCAGAAAGGCCACTCCGGGAGGTATTTCGGCGCTTTTCCCCACTGCCTTGCACCTGCCGGCAGCTCTCTGGCGGGAATCGGGACGCTTACTTCTTCCCATCACTGTGTTGCTTGCCTTATCCTAACAAACAGAGCGGAATTTGTCAAGGGTAAACTCGCATAAATTCTGTGTAAACCGACGGCTTATCCCCGCAGCATTTCCTCCGCGCTTTTCAGCGTGGTTTCGGTAATCGTCGCGCCGCCGATGATACGCGCCAGCTCCCGCTTTCTGCCCTCCAAGTCAAGCGGTGTCACGGAGGTGTATGTCCGTCCGTTCCGCTCCTGCTTGGCGATGAGCAGATGGTTGTCCGCCAATGCCGCCAGCTGAGGCAGATGGGTGACGCACAGCACCTGTTTGTGGGCGGCGACGCTTTTCAGCTTCTGGGCGACCTTCTGGGCGGCCCGACCGGAAACACCGGTGTCCACCTCGTCGAAAATCAGGGTCTCCACCTGGTCTTTTTCCGCCAGAACGTTCTTCATGGCAAGCATGATTCGCGCCAGCTCACCGCCGGAGGCCACCTTGCTCATGGGCTTCAGGGCTTCGCCCGCGTTGGCGGACATGTAAAACGCCACGGCGTCCGCGCCGGCTACAGTCAGCTCCGTCTCCCGGAACTCGCAGGAAAACTGCACTCTCGGCATATCCAGCTGGGTCAGCTCCGTCAGGATGCGCTCCGACATGGCCTTTGCTGCCGCTTTCCGATTCTCCCGGAGGGCGATCGCCGCGTCCCATGCGGCTTTTTCCGCCTTCTGGAGCTTCCCTTTCAGCCGTTCCAGATGGTCGTCGGCAAATTCGATGTCGTCCAGCTCTTTTCTCGCGCTGTCCAGATACGCAAGGATATCCTCGCAGGTCGTGCCGTACTTCCGGCGCAGCTTGTGAATGACGTCCAGCCGGGACTCGATCTGTTCCAGCTCGTCGGCGGAATAGCTTAAGCCGTCCCGGGCGTCCCGAACCTCCTCAGCGGCGTCCTGAACCTGATACATCAGGTCGGCTACCCGTTCATGCAGAGCGTTGAAGCTGTCGCTGAACCGGGACAGCCGGGCAAGGGCGTACTCCGCCTGTGCGAGCAGCCCGGCGGCGCCGTCGGTATCGTCCCCGCCGTAGAGACATTCCACAGCTGTTTCCATGCCGTTGCTCAGTTTTTCGGCGTTTTGCAGGATCTTCCGGCGGTCTTCCAGTCTTTCGTCCTCTCCCGGCTCCAGCTCTGCCTTTTCGATCTCGGCGATCTGGTATTTCAGGGTCTCCATGCGGCGCAGCTTTTCCCCTTCGTCCATGGTCAGGCGGTCGATTTCCCGCCGCAGCTTCGCCACAGTCTCGTATTTTTCTCCGTAGTCGCTTCTCAGCGCCTCATTCCCGGCAAATGCGTCCAGAAAAGCAAGATGGTTGTCCTCGTCAAACAGCGACGCGGAATCATGCTGGCCGTGGATGTTGATGAGCTGGATACCCAGCTTCCGCAGAATGGACACCGTTACGAGGCTCCCGTTGACCCGGCAGACATTTTTCCCGTCCAGAAAAATCTCCCGCTGGACGATGGTCTCCGGGTCGTATTCCACGCCGTTGTCCTCGAACCACTGTAACTTTGGAACCCCGGTAAACACCGCCCGGACGGTGGCCTTATTCGCCCCGGTCCTTATCATGTCCCGGTATGCCCGCTCGCCGAGGATGGCTGAAATCGCGTCAATGACAATGGATTTGCCCGCGCCGGTCTCGCCGGTGAGGACGGTAAATCCCCCGTCGAAGGAAATATCCGCGCTTTCTATCACCGCGATATTTTCAATATGCAGAAGGCTCAGCACGGTTATTCCCCCTCTCAGCCGCCTATCAGGCTCTTGATCTCACCGCAGAAGGCCGCGGCGGCGTTGGTATCCCGCATGATGACCACTGCCGTGTCGTCACCGGCCAGCGTCCCCAGCACCACGTTCATATTCATGGCGTCCAGCGCGGAGGCCGCCGCGTTGGCCAGTCCCGGAAGGGTGTGGATGACGATGATATTCTGGGCATAGTCAAAGCTGGTGACGCATTCCCGGAAAATGGTGTTCAGCCGCCCCGTAAAGGCGCTGGGCACCTCTCTTGCCGCCGTCGTGTAGCGGTAGGTGCCGAAGCTGGTCAACTCCTTGACGATCCGCAGCTCCTTAATGTCCCGGGAAATGGTCGCCTGGGTGCTGGTGAAGCCCGCTTCCTGCAATTCCTTAAGCAGCTGCTCCTGTGTTTCTACGTTTGTTGTGGAGATGATCTCCATAATTTTTGCCTGTCTCTTCGATTTCAAACCCGGTCACCTCTTACACTTTCTTAAATTTCGCGTTGACCACATCATAAAAACTGCGTTCCTTCAACCGAACCAGTTTCGTTTCCAGATGAGATTTCTGAACCGTTACCACATCGCCCAGATTCAGCCGGAACGCCCTGCCTCCGTCCACGGAGACATAGGCGTTGCGCCGGGCGTTGCGCACCATCTCCACGGTGACCACTCGCCGGTCGGATGCCACGATGCACCGGCTGCCCACCTCATGGGCGCAGATGGGCGTAATGATGATGTTGTTCGCCTCCGGCTCCACAATGGGGCCTCCGGCGGAAAGACTGTAGGCGGTGGAGCCGGTAGGCGTCGCTACAATCACGCCGTCGCCGCCGCACTCCATGGCCTGCACACCGTCGCATTTTACGGAGAGATGCACGATTCTGGCGATCACACCCTTGGTGATCACCGCGTCGTTCAAGCAGATGTCGTGGAACAGAATGTCCCGGCTGCGCTGCACCGTCACGTCCAGCATCATGCGTTTTTCCGTGGTGAATTCCCCGGTGGCCAGCATGGAAAGCTTTTCCAGCTCGGTGCTTTCCAGCTCCGCCATGAAGCCCATGGTGCCGATGTTCACGCCGAGAAGGGGGACGCCCCTCCGGGTAGCCGCCTTGGCCATGTGCAGGATGGTCCCGTCGCCGCCGAAGCAGATCACCAGCTCGGCATTGGGCAATTCTCTGTCCAGCCGGGAAAAACGCAGATCTTTCGGCAGCTCGTAATTGCGGTCTACCTCAAAGGGCAGGCACAGTTTGGGCTGAATGCCCGCATCTTTCAGAATCTGGATAGCGCTTCGCACCGTCTGAAAGTTCCTGTCCCGGTAGGGATTGGGGGTCAGAATGACATTTTTCATGAATTTTCCCCCTTGTCCAGCGTCTGGTGCGCCAATTCCGCCACCAGCGCCGTATCCGGCCGAATGCCCGCCACATTGTCCAGCGTCAGATGCCCCAGAAATTCAATATTCCCCTCCGGCCCCTTCACCGGGGAAAAGGTCAGGCCGAGAATTTTGAATTGCAGCTCGTCCGCAAGGGCAACAAAATTGTCCAGCACCTCTTTGTGGGTAGATTCTTCCCGGACGACGCCCTTTTTGCCCACCTTCTCCTTCCCCGCTTCAAACTGGGGCTTGATCAGGCAGAGCACCTGCCCGGTGGGCTTCAACAGTGTTTTGATCACGGGCAGAACCAGCTTTAACGAAATAAAGCTCACGTCCACCACGGACAAGTCCAGCGGCTCCCCCAGCTGTTCCGGGGTAACATAGCGGATATTGGTGCGCTCCATGACCACGACTCTCGGGTCGGAGCGGATTTTCCAGTCCAGCTGGCCGTAGCCGACGTCGATGGCAAACACCTTTTTCGCCCCGTGCTGCAATAAGCAATCCGTAAATCCGCCGGTGGACGCGCCGGAATCGCTGCACACACAGCCCTCGGTTTTTACGCCGAAGTCCCGCAGCGCCTTTTCCAGCTTCAATCCGCCCCGGCTGACGTAGGGGCACGCCGCGCCCCGCACCTCAATTTCCACCGTTTCGTCATAGGAAACGCCGGGCTTGTCTGCCTTCTGGCCGTCCACATATACAAGGCCGCTCATGATGACGGCCTGTGCCTTGGAGCGGCTGTCCGCAAGATTCCGTTCCGTCAACAGAACATCCAGTCTCTTCTTTACCTTCACTTAGGACAGCACCCCCTGGGTATAATTTGCGATGGACTCCCCGTCCAGACCGTAATGCCGGTAAAGCTCCTTCGTCGAACCGTGGGTAACAAAGTCCGCCCCCAGATCGACGCCGTCCACCCGGCAGTCCGGGCAGAGCTTCCGCAGCTCCCATGCCAGCGCCTCCCGGATACCGGAGCCGGTGCAGACTTCCTCCGCCACGATCACGCGGCGTTTTTCGGACATTTCCGCGATAATTTCCCGGGCAGGCAGGGCGGACACCGTGAGAAGCCGCAGAATGGTCGCTTCAATGCCCCGCCGGGACAAAATCTCCGCCGCATCCAGGACATTATCCAGCATGGAGCCGTAGGTCACCAGCGTCACGTCTTTGCCCCGGCGGTGGCAGCACAGAAGCCCTTCCGTCTCCACGTTTTCGCCGGGCTGCCATGCGGAATCCCGGTAACTGCCCTCCCCGCCACGGGGATAGCGGACTGCCACGGGGCCGTTGTATGTTTCCGCCGCCCAAGAAAGCATATCCTTTTGTTCTGCAAGGCTGGCGGGCGACAGAATCAGCATACCCGGCACCTGCCGCAAAAATCCGACGTCAAACACGCCGTGGTGGGTAGCGCCGTCGTCCCCCACAAGCCCCGCCCGGTCTATGGCGAGGATCACATGCAGGTGCAGCATGGCAATATCCTGCATGATCTGGTCATAGGCGCGCTGTAAAAAGGTGGAATAGATCGCTGCCACCGGCACCATTCCCTGCTTGGCAAGACCGCCCGCCATGGAGATCGCGTGTTCTTCCGCAATGCCTACATCGAAAAAGCGTTTGGGGTATTCCCGCATGAACTTCAGCAACCCCGTGCCCCCCGGCATGGCGGCTGTAATTGCACAGATCCGGTCATCCTTCTGAGCAAGCTCCATCACAGCCTCGCCGAAGGAATCGGAATAGGACGTGATTTTTTTTGCCAGTTTTTTTCCGGTTTCCGGGTCAAACGCCCCGATTCCGTGGAATTTTGCCGGGTCTTCCTCGGCAAAGCGGTAGCCGCAGCCCTTTTTCGTGACCACATGCACCACCACCGGCTCGGCAAGGCCCTTGGCGGTAGTAAGCAGAGAGATCAGCCCCGGCAGGTCATGGCCGTCCACAGGCCCCAGATAGGTAAATCCCATATTTTCAAACAGGGACGCGGGCAGCAAAAACCGCTTCAGCCTGTTTTTCAGCCGCCGGGTCACCCGGTACGCCGCCCGGCCGACGGCGGTCTTCTTCATAATTTCCCGGTACCAGCGCTTGGCCTTCAGATAATGGCCGCTGGAGCGCAGACGGGACAGATGCCGTGACACGCCGCCCACGTTCCTGCCGATGGACATTTCATTGTCGTTGAGGATAATGACCATCGGCTCGCCGCTCACCGCGGCGTCGTTCAGCCCTTCATAAGCCATACCACCGGTGCAGGCGCCGTCCCCGATCAGAGCGACCACATTGTAGTCCTGATGCAGGAGCGTCCTCGCCCGCGCCATACCCAGAGCGATGGAAACGGAGCTGGAAGCATGTCCCGCCACGAAGGCGTCCGTATCACTCTCCGATGGCTTGGGGAAACCGGACAGGCCGCCGTACTGCCGCAGATGCGGAAAATCCGCCTGGCGTCCGGTCAGCAGCTTATGCACATAAGACTGATGCCCAACATCAAAAACCAGGCGGTCTATCTCGGTATTAAAAACGGTCTCGATGGCCACGCTCAGCTCCACCACGCCTAAGTTTCCGGCCAGATGTCCGCCGGTTTTGGAAACGTTGGAGATCAGAAACTCCCGGATTTCCCCACAGAGCTGGGTTCTTTGCCGGTCATCCAGAGCGGTAAGGTCGTCATGGCCGTTGATTTTCTGTAAAATGCTCACGTTCGACACAACCTAACATATTACTTTTTCTTTTTACCATGCAGGCCATTCAGGGCATGGAGCACCTTGCCCACCATGTGAACGATCTGCGTGCAGGAATTGACGGCGAAGGTCTTGCCGATGGCCTTGCCGCCCACGGTCAGCCCCGCCACGAGGGCGGACATGACCAGCGAAACGCCCCGCGGCCAGCCCACGTCCACCTGCGTCAGGATCAGCGCCGCAATGGTCGCCGACGCGCTGCCGGAGACAACGCCGCAGATATCGCCCACCACGTCGTTACAGATGGAGCTGACCCGCTCCGCGTTGCGCAGGAGCCGGATAGCCTCCTGGGAACCCGGCACCTTCCGGGCGGCCATGGAATGGAACGGCTTTTCGTCCGCCGAGGCCACCGCCATGCCGATGATATCGAAGATAATGCCCACCATCACGATGGCAAGCAGAATGAGAAAGGCCACGGGAAGGCTGCTGCTGTCCATCACCTCGTCCGAGACCAGAGAAATGATGCCGGAAATCGCAACCGTGATCAGGAAAACGGTGACGACCCAGCGGATCGTCTTATGCCGCTGCCGTCTGGCAGCCTCAGGGTCGGTTTTCGCCACGAAAACATTCTCCTTCTGAGAAATATAGTAAATGAAAAAACGGTGGCAGGCAGAGTAAATCTTACGGCTTAGGTCGGGTTGTTTTTCACCGGATGAAACCTGCCGTTGCCGCACAGGCCGTTTCCATTTCATTCATCCGCCCAAGTGTTGCCATGATAATGGGTACCCGATTGCCACTTAGTCCGTACTGCAATCCCCTGCCTGCCCTTTTACGACAGCCTAGGTGTTTTCCACAACGAGGGAAGCCATGATCTTAGCCTCTTTTGCAGAAATGGTTTCCAGAAGCGATGACAGCAGCCGCTATGGCCATAGCGACCGGCCGTCTGGTCTTCTTTTCCCGCATTTCCACGCAAGGCAGGCTACGCTGCACGCAGCACACGATTCTGTGCACCGCCTTGCAGGTTCATACCTGATTCGTACGCGATCGGAGCCGCCTAAGGGCTTCAACCGTCGTCGCACAAGCTTCAAGTCTCCACGGAAACCGGGTCGTATGCGTCATGCCGTTGCGCGCGCCCGGAATCCTTAACCCCCAGCATCCACCCGAAACTGGGCGTAACAAGCAAACACCAGGGACTTCATCGATGTGCCCTTCAAAGGATTTTTAGGCCCTTCCTGGAAGATGGCCACCCCGACTAGGATACTGCACCGTTTACCTTGTATATTAGCATACTTTCCGTGAATATACAAGTATTTTTTCAATAATTGTATAAGGAATCCTTTTTCTTTTCCGTTTATTCACAAATTGCCTTGACAAACCAGTCGTCCACGATATCCCTATGGGTGATCGCTATTTCAATATTCCCGATTTCCTCCCGGCTGAAAAAGCGAAGATCCTTGGATTCTCTGCTGATGTGCATTTCCGGCTCCTCCTCCAGTTCCAGCGCGTATACCACGATCACCATGCGCCAGATGCTGCCGTCCCGGAAGGCGGCGATCCGGCCGGGGTTGTCGTACACCGCCAGCTTCCGGAACCGTTCCGGGGCGATGCGCAGTCCCAGTTCTTCATAGACTTCCCGAACGATGGCCTGCCGGCCGGTCTCCCATTTTTTGCAGCCGCCGCCGACCAGCCCCCAGACGTCGGAGTCGCTGCGCTTTTCCAGCAACAGGCGGTTTTTGCAGGTGATGATGGCATTTGCCCCCAGATGGGCGGGCATGGTGGTTTTCGGCGCGTCCTTGGGGTCGCCGTTGTAAAAGGTCACGATTGCCATAGTGCTTCCTCCCGGACAGTTTCTTACCACCATAATACAACAATCTCCCCATAATTTCCACTGTGAAAAATCAATACATCCTGTCCATCAGGCACCAGCAGTGGGCGCGGATGAGGTATTTCAGCGCAAATTGCCGCTGCCGCCCGTCCACCGTCCCCCGGCACAGGAATATCCTCGCTTCCACGCCCACGTAGGGGACTTCCTTCACGCTGATCACTTCGTCAATATTCACCCGGATAAGCCCCTGTTCCTCGTCCTCCACCCGCAGCCGCAGCGGGCGGATATCCCCGCTGGCGCTGCATACCGATATCACATCCACCGGGCATGTTTTCCGCACCATCGCGCCCACCTCCTTTTGTTTTTGTCATTGTAGCACATTTGTTCGATATATGCAAGAGGAATTTTGTGGTTGCGCCGCCGCCCGGCGTCTGGTATAATGAGAAAAGATAAAAATATTGGGAGAACTTCTATGCTGAAATACCCCTGTCTTGTCCTCGACCACGACGATACCGTCGTGCAGAGCGAGGCCACCGTCAATTATCCCTTCTTCTGCTACATTCTGAATCAATTCCGCCCGGGGACGAAAATCACCCTCCACGAGTACACCGAGGGCTGCTTCCGTCTGGGCTTTGCCGACATGTGCCGGAAGTGGTACAACTTTACCGAGCAGGAAATTGTGGACGAATACCACGGCTGGCAGAAATACATCGTCGATCACATCCCCGCCCCCTTCCCCGGCATCGGCGACATCATCCGCCGCCAGAAGGAAGCCGGCGGAAAAATCTGTGTCGTCTCCCATTCCTGCATCCAGAACATCACACGGGACTACGAGACCCACTTCGGCATCCTCCCCGACGACATTTACGGCTGGGACTTACCGGAGGAACTGCGGAAGCCCAGCCCGTGGCCGCTGGAGCAGATCATGGCAAAATACGGCTATACCCAGTCCCAGCTGCTGGTGGTGGACGATGTGAAGCTCGCTTGGAAAATGGCGCGAAGCGCCGGTGTCCCCATCGCCTTTGCCGGTTGGGGTCGGCGGGATTGTCCGGAGATCACGGAGGAAATGACCCGGCTATGCGATTTTTCCTTTGCGTCCACGAAGGATTTGGCGCAGTTTCTGTTTGGCGGGGTGTAGCGGCAATCTTCCGGATTGCGTCTGCTGTAAGCGGAAACATTTACTTTTCCGGACGGTATAATCCCCTTGACAGTTATGGTATAATGACCGTAGAATTGCGTGGGGGGTGAGACATCTGGAAAAGGCAAGCGTAAAGGTCATGGCGCGGAACCGGGAAGCCTATCACGAATACTTCGTGGAAGAAGAGATCGAGGCGGGCATCGAGCTGGTGGGCACCGAGGTCAAGTCCATCCGGGCAGGCACGCTGAACCTGAAGGACGCATGGTGCGGCATCAAGGACGGCGACATGCTCTTAAACCAGATGCACATTTCCCCCTACGACCACGGCAACCGCTTCAACGTTGACTCCCGCCGCCCCCGCCGTCTGCTGCTGCACAAGCGGGAGATCATGCGGCTCTACGGCAAGGTCAAGCAGGACGGCTACGCCCTGATTCCCCTGTCCGTCTATTTCAAGGGCAGCCGGGTGAAGGTCAAGGTCGGGCTGTGCAAGGGCAAAAAGCTATACGACAAACGACAGGCCGCGGCAGAGAAGGACGCCAAGCGTCAGATCGACCGGGCCATGAAGGAGAGAAGTCAATGAATCCTACATTCAAGATCACCATGGAAAACGGCGGCGTCATCGAAGGTGAGCTGTATCCCGACAAAGCGCCCCAGAGCGTCCGCAACTTCATCGACCTGTGCGATCACCATTTTTATGATGGTCTGATCTTCCATAGAGTCATTCCCGGCTTCATGATTCAGGGCGGCTGCCCCGAGGGCACCGGCATGGGCGGCCCCGGCTACTGCATCAAGGGCGAGTTCTTTTTCAACGGCGTCAAGAACGACCTGAAGCACAAGCGGGGCGTTCTCAGCATGGCGCGTTCCTCCTCCCCCAACTCCGCGGGCAGCCAGTTCTTCATCATGCACGCCGACGCCAAGCACTTGGACGGCCAGTACGCCGCCTTCGGCAAGGTGACTTCCGGCATGGACGTGGTGGACGCCATCGCCTCCGTCCAGACCGACCGCAATGACCGTCCTCAGGTGGAGCAGAAAATCGCTTCCATCGCCGTGGACACCCACGGCGAGACCTACCCGGAGCCGAACAAGCTCCCCGATCCTTACGGAAGATTCTAAGTCAGCTATCGGCTGCAAGATACCGATGGTATTTTGCAGCTTCCCATGGGGCCGTACTGGTTTCGACGGGGGTAGTGAGGCTGGAATAGCGGGCCGTGGCGCCTGGCCACGATAAAACGGGCAATTTTTTAAATTTAACTGACAACACTACTGTTGCCCTGGCTGCCTGATTAGGCGCCCATCCGCCCCGGGAGTTCCGCTGACCCGGGCTCGGGTGTGATTTAAGCGGAGAACGTGCGTATGGTAAGCTTTGCCCATACCACGCATGATGAAGCTACCGATTCTCGTAGGGTGTTTGTTCCCGCCGGGGAAAGGGAATGCAAATAACAAACTGCGCCCGGAGAAGTTCTTTCCAAGTTGCTTTCGGACAGGGGTTCGATTCCCCTCGGCTCCACCATACGACACAAATCCACCGTAATTTTGATGGAATTACGGTGGATTTTTTATATAATCTGTTGTCAAAAAGGTTATGTAATGAATTGGCTATTACATTGTTAAATGATACTATCAGGATTTGTGAAGAAACCATTGGCGAAAAAGTTCTATAATCTGCTATCCGGTTCTTTACCATACGACAAAAGACACGCTCTGCCGTGCTGGCAGGGCGTGTCTTTTTATATTGTAGGAAGAAATTTCAATGAACCTGTGCGTCTATGCCATACCGTCCCGGGCGTTCTGGGCGCCTTGCAGGAAATTCCGGGTTTTTTCGCTTCTGGGATTGCCGAAAACCTCCTCCGGCGTGCCGAATTCCTCGATCACGCCGTCGGCCATGTAGATCACCACGTCCGCCACGGAACGGGCGAACTCCATTTCGTGGGTCACTACCACCATGGTGTTGTCCCTGCCCTTCAGACTCCGGATGACCTTCAGCACCTCGCCCGTCAGCTCCGGGTCGAGGGCGCTGGTCGGCTCGTCAAAGCACAGCACCTCCGGCTGCAAGGCCAGCGCACGGGCAATGGCGACCCGCTGCTGCTGACCGCCGGACAGCTGGTAGGGATAAGAATCCGCCTTGTGAGACAGTCCCACCCGGCCCAGCAGGGACATGGCAGTCTCCCGAATCTGCGCCGGGGTCCCCTTTTTCAGGAGGCTTGGCGCAAGCATGATATTTTCCAGCGCCGTATATTGGGGAAACAGGTTGAAATTCTGGAAAACCAGTCCAAAATGGAGCCTGTTCTGACGAATCTGATCGTCAGACAGGTTCTCCCCCGTCAGCAGCTTTCCGTTTACCCAGATCTCCCCCTCGTCCGGGGTCTCCAGAAAATTCAGGCACCGCAGCAGCGTGGTTTTTCCGCTTCCCGAGGAGCCGATGATGGCTAGCACCTGCCCCCGCTCCATGGAAAAGCTGACACCCTTGAGCACATCGGTGTCGCCGAAGCCTTTTTTGATATTTTTTACTTCCAGAATCGGCATACTCTCAACCCCTGAAATAGTTCAGTTTCTTTTCCAGCTTCGCAAACAGCACCGTCAGGACGCCGTTGAACACCAGATAGAACACCGCGGTGTAGAACAGAGGCCAAGCCAGCCCCTTTTTAATGTAAGATTCGCCCACGTAGACGATCTCGTAAATGGCAATGATCCGCGCCAGTGCGGTGTCCTTCACCAGAGTGATAAACTCGTTGCCCATGGGCGCGAGAATGCGCTTGACCACCTGCAAAAGCACGACCTTAAAGAAAATCTGGCTCTTGGTCATGCCCAGCACCTGTCCGGCCTCATACTGCCCCCGGGGAACGCTCTCGATGCCGCCGCGGTAAATTTCCGAAAAATAGCAGGCATAATTGATGACGAAAGCCACAATAACAGCTTCAAACCGTCCCAGTATGTGAATGTCGAACAGCAGACCAGGGCCGTAGAAAATCGCGATCAGCTGGAGCATCAGCGGCGTGCCGCGAATGATCCAGACGAACCCCTGTGTCAGCCGTTTCAGCGGGCGGAACCGGCTCATGGAGCCGAAGGCCACCACCAGTCCCAGCGGCAGGGAGAATGCCAGCGTCAAGAAAAAGATTTTTACGGTTTCCCAGAAGCCCCTGAGCAGCTCCATTGTCACCGGAAGGAACATAAATGGTTACCTCTCTCCAACGGGCGCCGGTGATGCCACCGGCGCCTGTTTTTTTACTTTAATTGGATTCTATCAGCCGACCAGCGTCAGGCTGTACTTATCGGCCAGCGCCTGAAGGGAACCGTCGGCGAGGCACTTTTCCATAAACTTGTCGAAGGCGTCGGTCAGGTCGGACTCCTTACGGAAGCCCACGCCGTATTCCTCGGAGCTAAGGCTGATGCCGGAAGCGAGGTCATCGTAGTTCGTGCCTTCGCCGGTCATGGCGTTGGCCAGGGTAATGTCCACGACGCAGGCATCGGCGGTACCGGCGGAAACCTCCATGACTGCCTTGGTCTGATCCTGCACCGCCACGTAATCGGAGATGCCCAGGCCCTTGACGGCGTCCTCACCGGCGGAGCCGCTCTCCACGGCGAAGGTCAGGTCTTTCAGGCTGTCCGTGTCGGTGTAATTGCCAACCACATCAGCCTTCATGATAACTACCTGGGCATTGACCACGTAGGGGTTGGAGCAGCTGGTGTTCAGGGTCACCTCGTCGGTGATGGTCATGCCGTTCCAGATGGCGTCGATGTTCTTGGAATCCAGCTCGAAGAACTTCTGACCCCAGTCGGCAATGACGAAGAACTCGCAGTCCACGCCCAGCTCCTTGGCGAACATCCGGGCAAACTCGGCGTCGAAGCCGGTCCACTCGCCGTTCTCGTCCTTGTAGTCCATCGGCTCATAGTCGGTAATGCCGACGATGAGCTTTCCGTTCTTCTTGACGTACTCCGTGTCGGATTTCGCGGATTTGCTGCCGCAGCCGGTCAGAAGCGCCAGCATCATGATAACGGTCAAAATCCATGCAATGCTCTTTTTCATATTCTTTTCTTCCTTTCTGAATTGGCATCTGGTTGATGTCTGATGGCTGCATTATACTTCATCACGCTAAAGTTGTAAAGTGTTATTTTTCATTTTTCGGTACTTTTGGCGAATTGAACAGTCTGCACTGCACTTCTCCTCGTCTCCATTGGCAAAGCATAACAAAATCCGCCCTGAGCTTTTGCCGGGTGATCGCAAAACAGTGAATGAAGCGCATCGGTACACCCCCTTGGCTCCCCTCTGGGGGAGCTGTCACCGAAGGTGACTGAGAGGGCATTGCTCCCTTGTGTACCCTCTCCGTCCTCGCTTCGCTCGGCCACCTCTCCCAAGGGGAGAGGCAAGGGGTGCCGGCATAAGAACAGGCACAGCGGATTATCCCGCTGTGCCTGTTAACTGTGTGATGTGATCCGCCCCATTTGCCCAGAGCGGGTTTTTACCGCAATATTTCCTTTATTTCCCCTCCGGGAGCGTCTTTGCGTCCCCCGGCTGCATCCGGGTCCGCTTCGCCGCTTCCATCAGATTCTGGAATTCGGCGGAGAGGATCTGACGGGTCTCCGGGTCGTTGCCCAGCGTCTTGATATAGGTGCGGATGTTCCGGGGATGGAAAATGTCCAGCGCCTTGTCAATACCACCCGTGCCCAGCAGCCCGAACAGCGCGTCCACCAGACGGTTGCGCTCCTGGGTGTCCATGGAGGCGATCCACGCCTTGATGGTCTGGTTCACGAACTGGGAATCCGCCGTGATGGACTGCATCGGCACAAAGTTCGGCCCCATGACTTCCCACGAGTATGGGTCGTGCTGCAATACGCTGACCTGATTGCTCTTGATAATGGTGTAGGGTTCCTCATGCTCCAGCAGCATCCCGATCACCGAGGACTGGGGCACGTAGGTCTTGATCCGCGGAACCATGGCGAGATATCCGGGGTCGCCCATGAGATAATCGGTGAAGCCGGGGCCGTCATTGTTGTAAACCTCCAGAATCCGCTGCTGAATGTCCGGCGTGCTTCTTGCGGCGGCAAAAACCGCCAGATTCCCGCCCTTGGAGTGGCCGCCCAGACGCAGCGGCATCACGTACTCCGCCGCCACCTCCCGGACGTAGTCCTGCGCCAGCAGCTGGGCGGGGACGGCTTCCTGAAAGGCCATGTTGAAATCTTCCTTCCAGCCCACCAGCGACCGGTCCGTTCCCCGGAAGGCCACGAAGGCCGTACCGTCGGGAAGCAGAAATGTCATGGCCGCAAACTGTGTCTCCTCCTCCGGGGCAAACTGATCCCGGTACAGCACCATTTTGCACCCGCCGAACCGCGCCGTCTCGGCGGCAGCGCGGAGCATCATCGCGTCGTTTTTTGCCCGGACGCGGCTTTCATAGTCGTCCAGCGACAGGAAATCCGCCGCGGCATCCCGCAGCGCGATTGGCTCATTGGGCGTCTCCGCCGCCTGACCGACGAAGGGGATATACGAGAGAGCGCAGAAGATCAGCCCGTCCACCGGGTTCAGGGGGTCCTGCGCGAAGGACAGGTCGCCGCGCCATTTCAGATAATCAAAAACAGTTGCCATTCATCTCACCTCTTGAAATCATTCTAACAGAAAGATATGAATTTTTCTACTATAAATTGGCATTTTTTCGCCGCTCCAGCGCACATTCTCCGGAAGCTGCATAAAACCGCACGCCATGGAAAAACTTCCAAGGGGTGGTGTTCGCTATGAAAAAGAAAAGCTGGCTGGGCACGGCGCTTTCCGGTCTGGCGGCGGGCGCCGTGGCCGGACTGTTCGGTGCTGGCGGGGGCATGGTGCTGGTTCCCCTGCTGACCCTTCTGACGCCGCTGGAGGAATCCGAGGTGTTCCCCTCCTCCATCACCATCATTCTTCCCATCTGTCTGGTGACGCTGGCGGTCTCCGCCGCCGTGGGGACGGTTCCATGGCAGGACGCCCTTCCATACCTGTTCGGCAGTGCCGCCGGGGGCTGGGCGGCGGGCATGTGGGGGCGGAAAATCCCGGTCAAATGGCTCCACCGAGGGCTGGGCATCCTGATTTTGTGGGGAGGATACCGGTATTTATGTTACTAGAAAGCCTGCCTGTCGCGCTGATCGTCGGCACCGTGCTGGGATTTCTCACCGGATTGGGGGTCGGCGGCGGAAGCCTGCTGATCCTGTGGCTGACGCTGGCGCTGGAAATGCCCCAGACCGCCGCACGGGGTATCAATCTGCTGTTTTTTCTGCCCTCCGCCATGATTGCCTGTTATCTCCGCTGGAAGCAGGGGGCGGTAACGCTCAGAAAAGTCCTGCCCGCCATTCTCACCGGCTGTGCCGCCGCGGCGGTCTTTTCCCTCATCAGCACCCGGATGGATTTGGAAATCCTCAGAAAACTGTTCGGCGTTCTGCTTCTTGCCACGGGAATCCGGGAACTGTGCTACCGGCCAAAATCATAGCTCAGCCATTCCGCTTCTTATACGCCAGATACCCCTCCAGAATCAGCGACGCCGCCACGGCGTCCACCGTGTCCTTCCGCTTTTTCCCGTGATAATTGTGCTGGGACAGGATATTGTGGGCTTCCACCGTGGTTCGGCGTTCGTCCCACATGCTCACGGGCAGGCCGGTGGCCTGAGCAAGCTTGTCCGCAAATTCCCGACACAGCTCCGCCCGGACGCCCTCGGTGCCGTCCATGTTCTTGGGCAGGCCGACCACGATCTCCCCCACCTGATTTTCCTGTGCCAGACGGACGATGTCAGCGATGGCCTTCTCCGTATTGCGGCTGGGCACCACCGTGGCGGAACCGACCAGCGTACATAATAGGTCAGAAATCGCAACGCCGGTGCGGGCGTCGCCGTAGTCAATTCCCATGATTTTCATTTTTGCTTCCTCCTGCGTGTTTTGCCTCTATCATACTACAATTTCCCCAAAAATGGAAGAAAAAATAGTTGACTTTGCCCTCCCCCCATGATAGAATGTCCTTACCTGTGAAAAAGGGCTTTTTTTGTGCGCCTTTTTCAGCCCCGGGCGGTAATTTGTAGTTGACCGTTTCCTAAATTTTCTCTGGGCGGGGTGATACAGGGAGGCAGTATTTAAGGAGGTGCCGTTATGCGCGTAAAAGTCACTTTGAGATGCTCTGAGTGCAAGCAGAGAAACTACAACACCATGAAGAACAAGAAGAACGACCCTGACCGTCTCGAGATGAAGAAGTATTGCAGATTCTGCAAGAAGCACACCGTTCACAACGAGACCAAGTAAGGAGGCCCGAATCATGGCTGAAGTCAAAAAGGAAAACTGGTTCAAAAGAACCTGGGGCAAGGTCAGGAAGTACTTCCGCGAGCTGCGCAGCGAGCTGAAGAAGGTCGTTTGGCCCACCCCCCAGCAGGTGCTGAAGAACACCGCCATCGTCGCCTGCTGCGTCGTGGCAGTCGGCGTGTTCATCTGGCTGTTCGACTTCGTTGCCCAGGTCGGCATTGACGCCCTGATTGGACTGTTCCACTAAGGTACGAAGTTATGGCAGAGACTGCAAAATGGTATGTTGTGCATACCTATTCCGGTTATGAAAACACTGTAAAGGCCACCATCGAGAAGACCGTGGAGTCCCGCTCGCTGCAGGATCAGATCCTCGCCGTCTCCATTCCTCTGGAGACCGTCACCGAGATCACCGAGTCCGGCGCCAGCAAGACCTATGACCGCAAAGTCTTCCCCGGCTACGTGCTGGTGAAGATGGTTTACAGTGACGACACCTGGCATGTCATCCGGAACGTCCGCGGAGTAACAGGCTTCGTGGGCACTTCCAGCAACGACCCCACCCCTCTGACCGAAGAAGAGGTCTACGCCATGGGCGTGGAAAAGAAGGAGATTATCGTGAACTACGCAGTCGGCGATACCGTCCGGATCCTGGACGGCCCCCTGTCCTCCTTCACCGGCACGGTCGAGAGTGTGGACGTTGACAACAACGCGGTGAACGTGGTCGTGTCCATGTTCGGCCGCGAGACCTCCGTCGAGTTTGAGCTTGACCAGGTGGAGGTCGTTTCCCAGTAAACGCATCGGATCGATTTCTCGATCGGAACGTGGGAGGGGCGAACGTGCCCCGCAAAAAATGCGCTCAAGCGCATACTACCACATTTTATTCAGGAGGTGCTTATTATGGCACAGAAAGTCACTGGCATTATCAAACTGCAGATCAACGCCGCTAAGGCGACCGCATCCCCCCCTGTCGGCCCCGCTCTGGGTCAGCACGGCGTCAACATCGCCGCTTTCATCAAGGAATTCAACGCCCGCACCAAGGATATGGAGGGCTACAAGATTCCCGTCGTCATCACCGTTTACGCTGACCGCAGCTTTACCTTTATCACCAAAACTCCTCCGACCCCCATGCTGATCATGAAGGCCATCGGTCTGGAGAAGGGTTCCGGCGTTCCCAACAAGACCAAGGTTGGCACGATTACCAAGGCGCAGATCGCCGAGATCGCCAAGACCAAGATGCCTGACCTGAACTGCCCCACGCTTGAGGCTGCCGAAAGCCAGGTTGCCGGTACCTGCCGCTCCATGGGCGTTACCGTCGTCGATTGATATTTGCTTGTCCGGGCAGTCTGACCCGGAAATGTGGGAGGATTTTTCCGCATCACCACTATAAGGAGGATAATTACATTGTTTAGAGGTAAAAAGTATCAGCAGAGCGCCAAACTGATCGACCGCTCTGTTCAGTATGATCCCACCGAAGCCCTGGATCTGGTCGTGAAGGGTGCTTCCGCCAAGTTCGACGAGACCGTTGAGCTGCACATCAAGCTGGGCGTTGACTCCCGTCACGCTGACCAGCAGGTCCGCGGCGCCGTGGTTCTGCCCAACGGCACCGGTAAGACCCGCCGTGTTCTGGTCTTCGCCAAGGACGCCAAGGCTGAGGAAGCCAAGGAAGCCGGCGCCGACTATGTCGGCGGCATGGATCTGGTGGAGAAGATCACCAAGGAGAACTGGTTTGAGTTCGACGTGGTCGTCGCTTCCCCCGACATGATGGGCATTGTCGGCCGTCTCGGTAAGGTTCTGGGCCCCAAGGGCTTGATGCCCTCCCCCAAGGCCGGCACCGTGACCCCCAACGTGGCCGCTGCCGTCAAGGAAATCAAAGCCGGTAAGGTCGAGTACCGTCTGGACAAGACCAACATCGTCCACTGCCCCATCGGCAAGGTGTCCTTCGGCACCGAGAAGCTGTCCGAGAACATGGACACGCTGCTGAAGGCCGTCGTGAAGGCGAAGCCCGCCGCTGCGAAGGGTCAGTATATCCGCTCCTGCACCGTGGTTTCCACCATGGGCCCCGGCGTGAAGGTTTCCACTTCCAAGTATCTGTAAGCTGATATGGTAAACCCCCGGATGCAATGCATCCGGGGGTTTTATGTTTATTCAGCTGAGGTTGCCGTTGGCATCGCATTTCAGGCTAATACTAACAGGAACCCGGCTTATGACTGTTCCCAGCACTTTCTTTCCCATCGTCACTGAGCAATTAGCTGTATTACCACTCTTGCTTGCACTCTTTGAAATCGTGTACCACTCTGAACTGTAAGTAGTAACTGAGCAGCTTGAACTTGTGCAGGTGGAACTACTTCCAGTATATGTAAACGTGCCGTTTAATACTGCTTTCCACCGTACAGTCCCGTCACTGTCGCAGTATGTGTACTGTTTACTGCCATCTACGCTTTTAGCTGCCCTTGTTCCATAAGCAACAACTTCTATGACGGCATAACTTCCATCCTCAAATTGAATTATCTCTCGTTCGCACTCTGCTGCATCTCCCAAGAATGGAATCCAGCACATCACAAGCGCTACAGCCAGCAAGGAGCAAATAACTCTTTTCATATCACTTTACCTCCGGATAATCTGTTCTGCTTATAACTTCGGCTTCCCCAACAATAAGATACCCGTCCATGTCCTTTATGTGTCTTATCAGTGCAGTTAAAACCACACCAGCCCACAGCAAAACAAGCGCCAACGCAGTCACCGCCACAATACGCACAATCGTTTTTCTTATCCGTAGCTGCTGTGTTAATTCCGGCGTACTCATTTCCTCAATATAGGACGCGGCAATTTGCTGGGGTGTCCCAAATCGTTGCGTAATAGTAGCATAGTCTACATGGGGATTCTCAATAACAAAATCCTGGAAGGAGGATTCCACTCTGGACAGGATTTGTTTTTTCTGCCTCCTGTTGCCCGGCAGTTCCTCGCGCACTTCCCATAGATACCGCAGAAGATGGACATTCCAAACCATCCATATCACATCCTTCTATAATCTGTAGTACACCATTTGTGACTTCTTCGTATTCTCGAATCAGTTCTTTCAGGCGTTGTTCACCGGCGGGTTCCAGATGATAATACACCCGGGTCATGCGCCTGCCCACCAGAACCTTCCGGTCGGAAATCAGCCCTTGGTCTACCAGCTTGTAAAGCACAGGGTACAGCGAACCTTCCTGCGTGACGATTCGTCCGCCGCTTTGCCGCTCCGTTTCCTGCACAAGCTGATAGCCATACATATCCTGTTTCTTCAGCAATCCCAAAATCACCAGAGACATCACGCCCCGGCGAAAGCTCATCTGTCCGTTATCTGCTGCCATGCCATCCCTCTCCCTTTGTACTATATTATAATACAGTATTTTTGTTTCCGCAATACCTTTGTAGCAAAAATATTGTTGACAAAATTTTTATCATGTGTTATTATGTCGTTACCATTTTCAGGAAAGCATGATCTCAATCGGTTAAATGTCCGCAAGTCAAACCATTCAGGTAGCGCGTTGTTTTGAAAGGGTGTGATAAAATGCGCTTGAACAAATTTGCCTGTATTCTCCTTGCCCTGCTGCTTGTCCTGCTGGCAGGCTGTTCGGGAAAAGCTGCCGAAGTCAAACAGGCCGACTTTTCCTTCAATCTGCCGGAAGGGTATTCCCTTTCCGATGTGACCGATGAAAGCTGCAATATTGTCTCCGATGAGGGCGACGCGATCATCGGCGGAATCACGGTAACGAGCCTGAAGCCCAAGCTGTTAAGCAACGAAAACTCCACCACCGAGATCATGACATATCTGCAAAATGAGTTCCATAAGACAAACAACGTTGAGTTCATCGCCTTTTACAGCGGCAGCGGCAGTCCTTTCGTCTCCATCAATCTGACGAAAATCGCAGATGATACCGGCGAAAAGTCCCATTTTCAACACATTTTCTTTGAAAAAGACGGGATCGTTTACCACTTGTGGTTGGACATGGATGTGGTCGATTCGGAAACTGCGGACGAGATTGCCGCATTCGTGCGGGGCGCAAAAGCCCAGCTCACCGCGTCAGATACGGCAGCGGAACCCCAGCGGCGGCTGTGGCTTGCCGTCACCAAGCGCGAGGAAGCATACACCGAATTCTCCCTTGAAGATATGGGTGGAGGCGAGCTGATTTACGAAGATGTGGCTGATGTAAAAATTCTGCTGGACGGCGAGAAAATACCGCTGGAGGAAGCCATCCAGAATGGCATGATCTCCGTCCCGGAGCTGGTGGCGTGGGCAAGAACGGACGCCGAGAACGGCCTGTGTCAGGAATCCTCGGAAACGGCAAATGGCCTGACGGAATTTCTGTATCATTACACCGGGTACAATCTGAGCACGATCTACGATATTCTGGACGCCCCGGATGGCAGTCAGCACCTGATTCAGCAGCTCAGCATCCAGTCCCCCTTCAGCAGCTGCTCCGTGAAAAATACGATCTTTCTGGACGACGACGGCAATATTCTGGATCGTGAGGACTGGGGTATTACGCTGGAAGTGCAGGATGTGACACCCACCGGAATGACCCTCAAATTCACGCAGTCCGGCGGCCAGCAGCTCGGCCAGCTGCAAACGCGCTACTATATTCTCACCAGCATAGATGAAAACAATGTGCCGGCCTCTGGCGAAAATGTGATGGAAATTGCCGAAAACGGCGATACCCTGTACACGCTGGACTGGTCGGACGCCTGCGGCGCACTGCCTAGCGGAGACTATCAGATTTCCATAGAAGTCCGCGATGTCTACGACGAATCTCAGATACATCCTCTGATACGGAAATTCCACAACACCCAATACTACGGCCTCGATTTTGAGATTCCGTAACGTAAGAAAATGCCTTCTAAAGGAGGAATTCCAATGAAATCACGAAGAATCCTATCCATAATCGGCCTGATTCTGGCCGCGGTCTTGCTGCTGGGCATTGGCTTTGCAATCGGCCGCAACGAGGTTCAGGCCAGTGTGCCGGATGCAACGGACGCAACGGACGCGGTACGCAGTCAGGACGGTGCCCCTCCGAAAGAGCTGTGGTATCTGGGCGGCGCCCCGATTTTGGACGATTTTTCAACGTCAGGAGGGCCTGAGGAACCAGACGGTGTACCGACAACCATCGTTATCTATGTTCCCTTGAATTTGGTGCAAGACGGTTTTTCCGCTGGAATCCTTGCAGAAACAGCCGATGGTGAGCAAGAAGATCTGTTGCTTCATAAAACTCTGCCCGCAGGGCATTATACCATACCCAAAGACGTCTATGAGAAATACGAATCCATGACGCTGAGTCTCAGCTATTCGTGGCAGGGAGAAATGATGTCCATGCGGGTCATTGATCTGTTTACCCATGAGGATTTGGTTCCTGCCTACCCCAGCAAATCTGAATGAAACACCATAGGCAGACGTGGAGTGAATCATTCCATAACGTGAAACCCAAGCGGGAGGGTGCGTGTCCTCCCGCTTTTTCTTAAAAATACATCAAATTTCCCTTGACATTTGCCCTCCCCCATGCTAGAATATAGCAGTTGCCAGAGACAGCAGGTGGAGTTATCCGTAAGTCCTGCCGAGGTGCGCTGAATATAAAATTTCTGCGTGTCTTTCTGTCTTGTGGCAGAAGGACTTTTTTATTTTCGGAGGTGAAAATTATGCCCAACGCAAAGGTTCTTGAGAGCAAGAAGGCCGTTGTCGATGCTCTGACCAGCAAGGTGAAGGAAGCCTCTTCCGTCGTCTTCGTTGATTACAAGGGTATCACGGTCGCTCAGGATACCGAGCTGCGTAAGCAGTTCCGTGAAGCAGGCGTGGATTACGCCGTCGTTAAGAACACCCTGACCAATTTCGCCGCTAAAAATGCCGGCTATGATTTCTCTGAGGTTCTCAATGGCACCACCGCTATGGCTTCCACCACCGGCGACCCCATCGCCCCTGCTCGTATCGTCTGCGAGTTTGCCAAGAAGAACAAGCTGAAGACCCTGGCCATCAAGGGCGGCGTTGTGGAAGGCTCCGTGCTTTCCGCTGACCAGCTGAACGGCTTCGGCGAGCTGCCCAGCAAGAACGCTCTGGTCGCTTCTGTCCTGGGTACCTTCCTGGCGCCTATCTCCAGTCTGGCCTTCGTTCTGGATCAGATCCGGATGCAGAAGGACGGCTCCGCTCCTGCAGAAGCAGAAGCCTGATCGCGTAACCCCACAAACATCTCACTACACATCATTTTAGGAGGAAATTTATCATGGCTAGTGAAAAAGTCACTGCTCTGGTTGAGCAGGTTAAGGAACTGACCGTTCTGGAGCTGTCCGAACTGGTTCACACTCTGGAAGAGGTTTTCGGCGTTTCCGCCGCTGCCGCCGCTGTTGCCGCTCCCGCTGCTTCCGCTGCTGCTGAGGTCGAGGAGAAGACCGAGTTCGACGTCATCCTGAAGTCCGCCGGCGCTTCCAAGCTGGGCGTTATCAAGGTCGTCCGTGCCGCTACCGGTCTGGGTCTGAAGGACGCCAAGGATCTGGTTGACAACTGCCCCAAGACCCTGAAGGAAGCTATCTCCAAGGAAGACGCCGAGAAGCTGGTCGCCGAGCTGAAGGAAGCTGGTGCCGAGGCCGAGATCAAGTAATTTATCTCATCTTCAAACGGTGCGCGGCCGCCAGACTTTGGCGGCCGCTTTCCTTTAGATAGACCTTAGGGAAAGGACATTCCTATGGATTTACGCTCTACCCTCTCCGCCGTCGCAGACTATGTTCCCGGCGACGTGGAGAACGTACTTGCTGCCGCCTCCGCCTATCTGCCGGACGATCTGGAAAAGGCGATTTCCGGCGCGGCATCTTACATACCGACGGAGATCAGCTTGGGCAGTACGGTGCAGTTCATGCTGTTTTTTGCCGCTGCGTCCCTGATTCTGGGATTTATGGGGCGGGTTTTTCTGGGCAAGCGCTCCAGCCTGAACCACTCCCTGTCCGCGGCCATGGGCATTCTGTTCATCTATGCGGTGGCCATTGTGGTCTACACCTTCAAACCGTGGTCGTTGGATGCGCTGCTGTCCCCCCTGCCCTTTGTCCGGTTTGCGGGAGAGCATCTGCTGGTCATCCCCTTTCAGCGGTCGCCGCTGACCATTGTGTGCAGCGAAATTCTGTCGCTGGTGATTCTGGCATTTCTGGTGAATCTCTTGGACACGCTGATTCCCCGGGGAAACTCCGCTCTGGGATGGTTTTTCCTGCGGATTCTGACCGTGTTGTTCGCCATGGTGCTTCACATTCTGGTGGACTGGGCGTTCAAGACCTATCTTCCCAACGTGCTGGTCACTTACGCGCCGACCATTCTGCTGGTCATTCTGGCGGTCACGCTGCTGATGGGTCTGCTGAATCTTGTTCTCAGCGTGGTTCTGACGGTAGTCAACCCCATTTTCGGCGCGCTGTATACCTTTTTTTTCTCCAACATCATCGGCAAGCAGCTGAGCAAGGCCGTGTTCACCTCCGGCATTATCTGCGGCGTGGTGTTCCTGCTGGGATACTTCGGCTGTACGGTGATCTGCGTCAGCGCCGCCGCCCTTTCCGCGTATATTCCCCTGGCCATTGTTCTGCTGCTGTTGTGGTTCTTAATTGGCTGGGCTTTGTAATAAGCAAAACTTTACCCTCCGCTGGAAAGCGGAGGGTTTTTGACTTTTTTCGACAGTTGTGCTAGAATGTCTGCCAGGCGGACTTTTGCCGCCTTCGCATTCCCGACATTTAGAGGTACAACTATGAAACGATTATCCATTTTGCTTATGCTGCTTTTTCTGACCGGCTGCGCCGCTTCCCCCATTGAGACGTCGGAGCCGACGCTCCCGACGCCCATGACCGAAGCCCCGCAGCCAGATCCCACGGAAACGACTGTCACCGCTACTACGACACCCCCCGACCCGATTCGGGAACTTCTGGATTCCATGACGGTCGAGGAACGGGTCGGCCAGCTGTTTCTGGCGCGCTGTAACGCTGAATCCGCGCTGACCGACATTCAGGCATACCATCTGGGCGGCTTTGTTCTGTTCGGGGAGGATTTTGAAGGTCAGACGCCGAGTTCCCTCCGGCAGACACTGTCCGGCTATCAGGCCGCCGCCAGCATCCCCCTGCTGCTGGCCGTGGACGAGGAGGGCGGAACCGTCACCAGAATCAGCCGCTACCCCGCCTTCCGCCCCCAGCGCTTTCCCTCTCCACGGGAAGCCTTTGCTGACGGCGGGTTGACTCAGGCGCTTTCCAATGAGGAAGATATCTGTCAACTGCTGCAATCTCTCGGGATCAATGTCAATCTGGGGCCTGTGTGTGATATTTCCGAAGACCCAAGCGCCTTTATGTACCAGCGCTCGCTGGGGCAGGACGCAGAAACCACCGGGGAGTTTGTCGCCGGAACCGTCAGGCTGATGAACGCCTACCAGATCGGCAGCGTCCTGAAGCACTTCCCCGGCTACGGCGACAACGCCGACACCCACACCGGGCTGGCAGTTGACAGCCGCTCCCTGCAAGAACTGGAAAGCAGCGATCTGCTCCCCTTCGCCGCCGGAATTGACGCGGGCTGCGGTGCGGTACTGGTCAGCCACAACATCGTTCAGGCACTGGACGGAGACTCCCCCGCCTCCCTCTCCCCCGCGGTCCATCAATATCTCCGGGACACCATGGGCTTTGACGGCGTGGTCATGACTGACGATCTGGTGATGGAAGCCATCACCGACCGCTACGGCACCGGCGAGGCCGCCGTGTTGGCCGTTCAGGCGGGAAACGATCTGCTTTGCTCCACGGATTACGCGGAACAGTACAACGCCGTGCTGAGCGCCGTACTGGACGGCCGCATCGATTTTGACGCGCTGAACGCTTCCGTCACCCGCATTTTGAAATGGAAGCAAAATCTGGGACTGCTGTAAAAAAGCCCCCCTAGCAGTTTGACGGGGTACAAACCCTTGGCTCTCCCTCTGGGAGAGCTGTCACCGCAGGTGACTGAGAGGGCGTTACACTCTTACTTATCCCCTCCGTCCTCGCTTCGCTCGGCCACCTCTCCCAAAAGGAGAGGCAAGGGGTGCCCGCATTCAATGATACAAGGACAGGCACAGCAGATTATCCTGCTGTGCCTGTTAACTGTCTTATGCCCCGCCCATTTACTAGGCGGTTCTTTTTACTTCTCAATAGCTTCCACAGCCGCGGACAGCGCTTCCGTGTTCACCGTTTCCATCTGGCCGTTGTCGTAGGCCTCCGCCACGGCGGGGTCGATGGGCAGGCGTGCCAGAATCGGCAGATCAAACTGGGCGGCAATTTCGTCCAGATGGCTCTTGCCGAAAACGCTGATCTTCTTGCCGCAGTCCGGGCAGCGAAGGTAGGAATAGTTCTCCACGAAGCCCAGCACGGGAATGTGCATCATGTTCGCCATTTTCACGGCTTTCGCCACAATCATGGACACCAGATCCTGAGGGGAAGTGACGATGATGACGCCATCCACCGGCAGGCTCTGGAACACCGTCAGGGGTACGTCGCCGGTTCCGGGGGGCATGTCCACGAACAAATAGTCAACGTCCTCCCAGATAACGTCCGTCCAGAACTGTTTCACCGCGCCCGCGATGACCGGGCCGCGCCACACCACCGGGTCGGCGGGGTTGTCCAGCAGCAGATTGATGGACATTACCTGAATGCCCGTGCGGGTCAGCGCCGGATACAGGCCGTGTTCGTCCGCGCCCTGACACTCCGTGACGCCGAAGGCAGTGGGCGCAGAGGGGCCGGTGATATCGGCATCCAGAACGCCGACCCGCTTTCCCTTCCGTGCCATGGCGACAGCCAGCATGGACGTGACCGTGGATTTGCCCACGCCGCCCTTGCCGGAGACCACGGCAATGACCTTCTTCACGCTGGCGTTGGGGTTCAGCTCCGCCAGCAGGCTCTCGGGCTTGCGATCGGCGCAATCAGAGCCGCATTCGGAACAATTTCCGTTACAAGAACTCATAATTCTGTTGCTCCTTTTTTCTTAATCGTTTCTATTATAGGCCGGGTGTCGAACTGTGTCAACCGTCAAAGCTTTATTCTTCACGTCTGCACCTGTTCCCACTGCTCCATCAGATCCATGAGCGCCGCTTCGGCTTCTTCCTTTTCGCCAAGCAGACGGGTCAGCTCCTGATAGTCGGCGGAGGCCGCTTCGATCTTCCGGTCAAAGTCGGCGACGACCTGCTCCTGCTTCTCGATTTCCCGCTCCAGTCGCCGCACCAGCTTGTCCGCGTCTTTGGTTCCGCCCTTTGCCCGCTCCTTTTTCGGCTTCGGCGCAGCGGAAACGGCCGGTTTTGCGGCGGCTTCATGCTCCAGAATGGAGCGGTATTTCTGATAGCCGCAGGGGAAATCCCGGATTTTCCCGTCCTCCAGCAGCCAGATGCGTTCGGCAAACTTTTCGATAAAATACCGGTCGTGGGAGACGAACAGCAGCACGCCCTCGAATTCCTCGATGGCAGCCTCCACCCACTCCCGGGACGCAATATCCAGGTGGTTCGTCGGCTCGTCCAGAATCAGGAGGTTGATCTTCTCGTCCATCAGCATACACAGCCGCAGGCGGGACTGCTCGCCGCCGGACAGGTTGCCCACTGTCTTGAACACGTCTTCCCCCTGAAACAGGAACGCGCCGAGACGGTCTCTCGCCATCTGAGGCGTGCAGTTTTTCTCATAGAGCATGGTGTCGTAGAGGCTCCGCTCCGGGTGGTCAAAGTGGATGATCTGGGGCAGATATCCCCATTTCACCGTGGGGCCGAACTGGATTTTCCCCTGACAGTCCTCCTCACCCAGCAGGCACTTGATAAAGGTGGATTTTCCGGTGCCGTTGTCCCCCAGCAAGGCAATGCGCTCGCCGCCCTCTACCAGCAGATTCACGTCGGAGAACAGCGTCCGGTCGCCGAAGGATTTCGACACGTTCTTCATCTTGAACACCACGTCTCCGGAGAAATCCCGCTCCCCGAAGCTGGCCTTCATCGTTCTTTCCGCTTTGGGTCGTTCCGTCTTGCGGATGCGATCCATCCGGTGCTGAATGGACATAGCCCGGCGGTAGAGGGTGCGGTTGTTGATGCCCCACCCCTTCATCCGCTCCACCGTGTAGCCCAGCTGCTTCAGCTTCGCCTGTTCCTGCTCGTACTGCTTCATTTGCAGGTCAAACCGCGCCTGCTTTTCGTCCATGTAGAACGAGTAGTTGCCGGAGTAGAATTCCGCGTGGCCGTCCGCGATCTCGATCACCCGCTGGGCGATCTGATCGATGAAATAACGGTCGTGGGAAATGGCAAGCACCGTCCCCCGGAAATTCTGAATATACCCTTCCAGCCACTCCACGCTTCTCAAATCCAGATGGTTGGTCGGCTCGTCCAGAAGCAGGATGTCCGTCTTTTCCAGCAGAAGGCGGGCGAGATTCGCTCTGGTCTTTTCGCCGCCGGAAAGGCTGTCGAATTCCTGAGCGCGCTGCTCCGCCGGGATGCCCAGACCGTTGCAGACCTTGTCCACGTCCACATCCATCTCGTAGCCGCCCCCGGACTGGAAGCGGTTGGACAGGCTGTCGTACTCCCGCAGCTGCTCCGCCGTTGCGCCCCCCGCCATGTCCGCTTCCAGCCGCTCCATTCTGGCTTTCAGCTTCATGAGGCCGGCGTAGGCGGTGCGCAGCACGTCCTCCACGGTGTAGCCCGCCGGGAACTTGGGGATCTGGGAAATCAGCCCCAGACGCTTGTTAGGATTGACGTAGACCTCGCCGCTGTCATAGTCCATCTGGCCGGTAAGGATGTTAAAAAGTGTGGTTTTTCCGCAGCCGTTTCGGCCAAGGATCGCCACCCGCTCCCCTTCCTGAATTTCAAAGCTCAGGTTGTCCAGCAGATTTTCTCCGATTACAAAGAATTTTGTCAGATTCCTGACTTGTATATCAACCATATTCTCTCCATTTAATCGCATTCGATTCCGGATTCATTCAGCATTTGCTCCAGTTCTTTCCGCGTGTATAACAAGTTCAGCGCCTGTAACATGGCGTTGGCGCTCATGTGTTCCGGCAGGTTCAGCTTTTTCAGAAGCGCTTTCCGCTTCTCTCCGGCGTTGCTTCCGCCGGAAAGCCCCAGCGCCATGAGATCCTGCTTCGTGATGCCCCCGGAGGAAGTCGTTTCCTCCCCCTCTATGGTGGCTCCCGCATTTCGCAGAGCGGCGAGAATGACCTCCGGGGTCATGCCCTCCACCCCCAGCTTACCCTCCCGGCCGGGGGCGGATTTCCGCCGTTCCTTGCCGGGAATGTCCGGGATGTAGGCGTGCTTCAGGTATTTTCCGGGAATGGCGCTTTTGATGTGGTTGCGGATGACGAAGCCCGCCCCGTCGGAATCCGTGAAGACGATCAAGCCCCGCTTTTCCGCCACCCGGCGAAGCAGCGCCATCTGCTGCCTGTCCTTGAAAATGCCGAACCCCGCCGTTTCCAGAATGGGGGCATCCACCACTTGACTGAGGGTGTTTTTGTCGTAGCGCCCCTCCACCACAATGGCCTCCCTGATTTTAACCATTGCGCCCCTCCTGCGCCAGCTGCAGCAGCAGCAGTTCCAGCAGGCGCTCCGGGTCGTCGTAGGATGTCTTTATCTTATAATCCGTTTCCAGCACCAGCTCCGCCGCCCGGCGGCAGAATTCCGGCGTAAACCGTCTGGCCGCCTCCATGGTCTTTCTCGCGGGATAGTCCGGGATGCCGCAGAGCCTTTGCAGGTCGGAAGCGTTTTTCCCGTTGTCCAGCAGCGTCCGCGCGGCGCTGACCCGGCGGAAGTGGTTGCCCACCGCGCCCAGAATCGCCAGCGGCTCCTGCTGCATTTTCAGCAGCTGCTGCAATTTCACCAGCGCCTGATCGAAGCGTCCGGCGCTGAGCATGTCCGTCATCTGGAACACCACGGCGTCCAGCACCGGCTCGGTAACGGCGTCGATGTCGGTTTTCCGAATCTCATTTGCGCCGGAATAGGCACAGATTTTGTCAATTTCGCCGCTGAGTGCCGTCATGGTGCCGCCGGTGATGTCGATGAGATACAAACACAGATCTGTGGAAATCCGTTTGTCCCGGGCCATAAAATGCCTTGTGACCCAAGCCGCCAGGTCTTTCTGATCCTGCTTGGCAAACTCCACGATCAGCCCGGCGCCGTCGATCGCCTCCCAGAGCTTTTTCAGGCGCTTGTCCGGCTTCCACGGGGTCGTCTCGTAGGTGAACACCACCGTGCAGTAGTCCGGGATATCCGCCAGAATTTCCGCCATCTTGTTCCGGTCGGACTCGCCCAGCTTGAATAAGTCCACCTCGTCCACCTGAACCATGGTATGCTCCGCCATCATGGGCAGGTTTTCCACGGCGTCGGCGAAGGTCTGCAAATCGAAGGTCTCGCTGTTCATCCGGTGGAAATTGAAGGATTCCGTCAGCGCGTCCAGCAGCTGCTTTTTCATCTGCTCCAAGTAGTGGTGCAGCAGAAAGACTTCTTCCCCATGGAAAATGTACAGCCGCCCCAAGTCTTTGCTTTTCAGCTGGGTTTTCAACTCCTGTAAATTGCCCCCGGGGGCTGGTTTTTTTGCCATGGCTTCACCTTCTGATGGTAATTGTTCCGTCCCGGTCTGTCCGGTACACCGTGCAGCCGAAGCTTTCCAGCCGCTGCAGGGTCTCCGCCGCCGGGTGTCCGTAGAGATTGTCCCTTCCTGCGCTGATGCAGACCGTCTGCGGTTGGGCAGCGGCAAGCAGATCCTCGCAGGTAGAGTTTTTGGAGCCGTGATGTCCGGCAATCAGCACGTCCACCTCCGGGATTTTCCCGGCGTGGAGCAGCATCCGCTCGCCGTAGGCGCTCCGGTCTCCCGTTATGAGTATATCACAGTTTTCCGTATCAAACAAGACGCACAGGCTGTTTTCATTTTCGCTCCTATTGGAATCGGTGGTGAAAATGTGCAGATTTGTCTTGCCGTAGGTCAAAAGCAAATCCTGTTCGGCGTATACCACCTCTGCGTTATCAGATGTCGGCATACCTTCCTCCGGTGGGAGGATGAGGATGTCCGCCTTCACCCGGCTTAAGAGATTTTCCGCCGCGCCGGTGTGATCCCGGTCGCCATGGGTCAGGATCAGGCCGTCCAGCCGGGAGATGCCCTGACTCAGGAGCGTTTCGGCGGCAATGTCCGCGGTTTCGGTATCACTGTCCCCGCCGCAGTCCACCATGTATGTCCGGCCTTCGCTTTGCAGCAGAATACACTGCCCCTGCCCCACATCCAGCACCGTTACCCGGGTGCTGTCCAGCATCGGCTCCGCCCAGGATGCCAGAAGCGCCAGACACAGCCCCAGCGTGCCGCAGCAGAGCAGAACGCCCGGGCGGCGATTCCGGCTCAGAAGGAACACCGGCAGCAATACATACATGGCCACCAGCCAGATGGTAATGTAAGGGCTTCTGGTATACACCGCCGCCAGCGGAAATCCCGCCAGCGATTTTGCCATAAGCAAAACATAGCGAATCGGCCATGCGACGATTTTTCCAAGAATCATCGCCCCGCCCGTCCAGAACGCACCCACCAGACTGACCGCCACAAGCCCATAGAAAATGAAGCTGATGACCCACAGAGTGAGCAGATTGGTCACCACGCCAACAAGACTGACGGTACCAAAATACCATGCGCTCAGCGGCGTTGTGAAAATCATGGCGCTGAGGGTGATGGACACGGAAGCAGTAAACCAGCGAATCAACGTGGGTCTGACGCCCTTCCCTTTGCTGTCCGGGAACAGAGAAACCAGCCACTTGCGGATGTCCGGCGCAAAGAGATAAATCCCCGCCACGCTGGCCACGGACAGTTGAAAACCCACGGACGTGATGACCAGCGGGTTGCCAATCAGCATCACCACGGCGGCAAAGGCCAGCGCCGCAGGGCCGTCGTATTCCTTATTCAGCAGCAGCGCCGCCAGCATCAGTCCGCACATAATGCACGAGCGGCTGACCGACGGGGTAAAGCCCGCCACCGCCGCAAAAAGCAGCAGCGTTGGAAAACCCACAAGGGCAGTCAGAAACCGCTTCCGGAGGGTTATGGCAGTGAGCAAGGCGAACAGAATCGACACATGCAGCCCGGAAACAGCCGCCACATGGCGAATCCCGCTGATTTTCAGGCTGGTATCTACCGCATAACTCAGGCTTGTGGTATCGCCCAGCAGAAGCGCCCGGGCAAAGGGAGCGGCATCCTGCGGAATGCAGGCTTGCAGGATTTCCTGAATCCGGTGCCGCAGCCGCGCAGGGATATCCCGCCAAGACGCGTCTGTATGGGGCGAAAGGGAAACCTCGTCCACCTGATACGCCAGCAGGAAAATGCCGTTGCCCGCGTGATAGGTTCTGCTTTCCTTAGGCGTAGTGGCGCGGAAACGGAACTGGCCGGAGACGGTGTCCCCGGGTTCCAGCGTTTTGTCCAAGTCCAGATATGCCCGAAGGCGGTAGGACTTCCCTTCCAGCTGCACCGTGCCGTCCACGCCGATACTGTATGCCGTCTCGTAGCTGTAGTCCGACACCCGGATGACTGCGTCTGCCGTTTTTCCGTCCATCGTTCCGGCGGCATTCAGATAAAAACCGTCGTACAGAATGAACCAGCCCATTCCCATGGCAAAGCCAAGAAGAACTGCGGCAATTCGCCGGAATAACGCGAACTTTCTCCCCGCAATCGCCGTCAGAAGCGTCAGCACCCCTCCCGCGACTGCCAGAGCAATCCGCGCACTTCCCGTGAGAACATACGCGCACAGGCAGCAGGCCGCGCCGAAGCCCAGAGAAAACCATACCAGTTTACGCATCCTGCCGCCTCCTTATCGTTGGAAAAGGCGCCGCCTTTGCGGCAGCGCCTTTCTTATTACTTCAATTTGGAAACCACGTAATCGTCCACGATGGCGAGGGCGTTGTCCACCTTGGTGACGTCCTTGCCGCCGCCCATGGCAGAGTCGGGCTTGCCGCCGCCGCTGCCGCCGCAGCAGCAGCATACCTGCTTCACCAGGTCGCCGGCCTTGATGCCCCGGGCAATGGCGTCCTTGCCGCAGACGGCCAGAAAGGTGATCTTGCCCTCGTTGACCGTGGCAAGCACGGCCACAACGGAAGCGTCCTTATCCCGCAGCACGTCGCCCATCTGGCGGAGTCTGCCGGTGTCGGCGTTGGGAACGCTGGCGGTGATGACCTTCAGGCCGTCCACATTGTGGGAGCCGAAGAGAATGCGGTCGATCTCGCCCACGGTCTCCTTGGCCTTGTACGCCTCGATGGTGCGCCGCAGCTCCCGGAGTTCCTCCAGCTGCGCCTGAATCCGGGTGCCCAGCTCGATGGGCTTGGTCTTCAGCTTGGCAGCCGCTTCCAGCAGCATGGTCTGGTTCCGCTCCATTCTCTCAAGGCACGCCTTGCCGGTAATGGCCTCGATTCGGCGGACGCCGGAGGCGACGGAACATTCGCTCTCAATTTCAAAGGGGCCGACCTTAGCGGTGTTGTCCAGGTGGGTGCCGCCGCACAGCTCGATGGAGTAGTTGCCCATGTTGACCACACGAACCGTGCTGCCGTACTTCTCGCTGAACAGCGCAGTCGCGCCCATGGCCTTGGCCTCGTCAACGGGCATCTCCCGGGTCACGATGTTGTAGCCCTCCAGAATGGAATTCTGGACGATGGCGTTGACCTTCACCAGCTCCTCCGGCGTCAGCGCGGAATAGTGGGTGAAGTCGAAGCGCAGCCGGTCAGGCTCCACGTAGGAACCCGCCTGGTGGACATGGTCGCCCAGCACCGTCTGCAGCGCCTTTTGCAGCAGATGGGTGGCGGAGTGGGCGCGCATGATGGCCTTGCGGCGCTCCACGTCAATGGAGGCCACCACAATGTCGTCCACCTTGATGGAGCCGGTGACCATCTTGCCGTGATGCAGGTACTTGCCGCCCTTGTCCTTCTGAACGTCGGACACCACAAAGCGGCTGTTGCCCATGAGGATCACGCCCTGGTCGGCGATCTGGCCGCCCATTTCGGCGTAGAAGGGGGTCTTGTCCAGAACAATGATGCCCTTTTCGCCGCCGGCAATGGTGCCGGAGACCTCGTCGCCCACGCACACCGCCAGAACCTTGGCGTCGCAGTTATTCTGGGTGTAGCCGACAAAGGTGGTGGGGGTGTTGTCCAGCCCCAGGTCGATGCCCGCCCAGGCCAGATCGCCCAGCGCCTTCCGGGCTTCCCGGGCACGAACCTTCTGCTCCTGCATCAGCTGGGCAAATGCCGCCTGGTTCAGGGTCATATCCTCGTCGGCCACCATTTCCAGGGTCAGGTCAATGGGGAAGCCGTAGGTATCGTACAGCTTGAAGGCGTCGGCGCCGGAGAACTCCGTCTCGCCCTTGGCCTTATGCTCTGCCAGCATGTTGGAGAAGATCGCCATGCCACCGTCGATGGTGCGGGCAAAGTTCTCTTCCTCCACCTTTACCACCTTGGTGATATAGTCGCAGCGCTCCCGCAGATAGGTGTAGTGAACCTCGTTTTCCTCCACCACGGTCTCCACGATCTGATAGAGGAAGGGGTGGTTGACGCCCAGGAGCTTGCCATGGCGGGCAGCCCGCCGCAGCAGACGGCGCAGGACGTAGCCGCGGCCTTCGTTGCTGGGAAGCACGCCGTCGGCGATCATGAAAGTGGAAGCGCGGATATGGTCGGTGATGACCCGCAGAGACACATCCATCTTCACACTCTGGCCGTAAGTTGCGCCGGTCAGCTCAGTGACCTTGTGGGTGATGTTCATGACGGTGTCCACATCGAACAGGGAGTCCACGTCCTGACAGACCACCGCCAGACGCTCCAGACCCATGCCGGTGTCGATGTTCTTCTGGGCCAGCTCGGTATAGTTGCCGTGGCCGTCGTTGTCGAACTGGGAGAAGACGTTGTTCCAGACCTCCATGTAGCGGTCACAGTCGCAGCCGACGGTGCAGCCGGGTTTGCCGCAGCCGTACTTTTCGCCCCGGTCGTAGTAAATTTCCGAGCAGGGGCCGCAGGGGCCGGAACCATGCTCCCAGAAGTTGTCCTCCTTGCCGAAGCGGAAGATACGCTCGGCGGGGACGCCCACTTCCTTGTTCCAGATCTCGAACGCCTCGTCATCATTTTCGTAAATGGAGGGGTACAGCCGGTTCTCGTCCAGACCGACCACCTTGGTCAGGAACTCCCAGCTCCATGCAATGGCCTCGTGCTTGAAGTAATCGCCGAAGGAGAAGTTGCCCAGCATCTCAAAATAGGTGCCGTGGCGGGCGGTCTTGCCGATATTCTCGATGTCGCCGGTACGGATGCACTTCTGGCAGGTGCAGACCCGGTGACGGGGCGGCTCCACCTCGCCCTTGAAATAGGGCTTCATGGGCGCCATGCCGGAGTTGATGAGCAGCAGAGACGCATCATTCTGGGGGATCAGAGAAAAGCTGGGCAGGCGCAGGTGACCCTTGCTTTCAAAGAAAGAAAGGAACATTTCGCGCAGTTCATTTACGCCGTAAGGCTTGGGATTCATTGGTTTCTACCTCCATAAAAATTGTCGGAGCTGAAAGTGAATTCTCCACTTCCAACTAAAAACGCCGCCCCCAAACAATAGGGGCGACGTAAATCGCGGTACCACCCTAATTCGCCTGCTGATCAGGCATCTTAGCTGCTCTGTAACGGGAGCGCCCGTCCCGGTCATCCCGGGCGACGCGGGAAATGGCTTGCGGGAGTTCATCCGGGGGCTTGCACCTTTTCCCCCTCGCTGAAGGACTACGTTTCCGCTTGGTTTCCGCAATGTCTTTCCATATCGTCGATATTTTATCACAAAAAGGGAAAAAGTCAAGGCTCATTTCCCATTTTTTCGGGCGGTTTTCCGGAAAAAGTCAAATTGTCTGTCCGGGAAACCGAAAACCTGCGGAACCGGCGGCTGCCGATTCCGCAGAGGTTTCCGAATCAGATTTTCTCCTCCAGCCAGCGGCGCATTTCCTCCCGGCCTTCCTCGCTCATGGGGAAAGTGCATTCGCCCTCCATGGTGCTTTTTTCATAGCAGTAAAGGCCGTGCCAGTACTCCACATGGATGGCGCTCTGGGCGAAATCCACCTCTTTCGGGTTCGCCATGACCACCTTCGGCTCTGCCCGGAAACGGAACAGCCCCTTGGAGCCGGTAAAAATGTTGTTCATGGCGAAGGTGTGCAGGGTGGGCAAAAACAGCTCTGCCATGCCCTTACTCCCGGGTCAGCTCTTCCATTTCATCCAGCAGCTCGCCGAACAGCGCCAGCGCCTGATTCACAGGCTCCGGGCTGGTCATATCCACGCCCGCGCCCTTCAGCAGATCAATGGGGGACTTGGAGCAGCCGCCGGAGAGGAAGCCGAGGTAATCCTTCACGGCCGGTGCGCCCTCCCGCAGGATGCGGCGGGACAGGGCAATGGCGGCGGAATAACCGGTGGCGTACTGGAAGACGTAGTAGTTGTAGTAGAAGTGGGGGATGCGCGCCCACTCCATGGCGATATCGTCGTCCACCACCATGTCCGGGCCGTAGTACAGCTCGTTCAGGCGCTTGTACTCGGCGCACAGGACGTCCGCCGTCAGGGTCTGTCCCTCAGCTGCCATCTTTCCGATGTTCAGCTCAAACTCGGCGAACATGGTCTGACGGTACAGCGTTCCCTTGAACTGGTCGAGGAAATGGTTGATGAGGTACGCCCGCTCCTTCTTATCCGTGGTCTTGCCCAGCAGATATTCCATCAGCAGCGCCTCGTTGCAGGTAGAGGCCACCTCTGCCACGAAGATCACGTAGTCCGCATCGATGGGGTTCTGGTGCTTGTTGGACAGGTAGGAGTGCAGAGCGTGACCCATCTCATGGGCCAGCGTGAACTGGCTGTCCAGCGTTCCGGTGTAGTTCAGCAGGACGTAGGGATGCACCACCGTCCCGGCGGAATACGCGCCGCTGCGCTTGCCCTCGTTCTGGTACACGTCGATCCAGCGGTGGTCGAAGCCGTTTTTCAGAATGGTGCGGTAATCGTCGCCCAGAGGCGCCAGCGCGTCGTAAACGGTCTGCTTGGCCTGCTCGTAGGGAATGTGCTTGTCCACATCTTTCAGCAGGGGGGTGTACACATCGTAGAAATGCAGCTCGTCCACGCCCAGCAGCTTCTTGCGCAGACGGACATAGCGGTGCATCTTGTCCATGTTCTGGTGGACTGTCTCGATGAGGTTCTTGTACACGGAGGTAGGGACGTTGGTCGCGTCCAGAGACGCTTCAAAGGCCGTGTCGTACTTCCGCGCCTCGGCGAAGAATTTCAGCTGCTTGTTCTGGGCATTGAGAAGGGCGGCAGTGGTGGTCTTGAACGCAGCCAGCGTACCGTAAAGATTTTCATAGGCGCTCTGACGCAGCACTCGGTCGCTGCTCTCCTCCAGACTGACGAAGGTTCCCTGGGTCAGGGGATGCTTATTTCCCTTGGCGTCCACGGCGTCGGGGAATTTCAGGTCTGCATCGGCGAGGGAGCCGTAAATGGTGTCGGGTGCCTGAGACATTTCGCCCGCCGACGCCAGCAGCTTTTCCTCCGCGGCGGAAAGGGTATGCGCCTTGCGGCGGCGCAGATTGGTCAGGTAGCGGCGGTAACGCTCCAGCTTGGGGCACTCCGCGTAGAACTGTGCCAGCTTCTCATCAGAAATCGCCATGATCTCCGGCGTATCAAAGCTGCACGCCGCGTTCAGTGCTACTGCAACGCCCATAAACTTTCCGGCCATGGCCTGATAGGTGGCGTTCCGGGTATCCTCGTCCGCCCGGCGCATACAGTAGCTGCCCAGCAGATCTCCCTTGGCATTGACCTGCTCAAAGGCTTCCATGTAAGCATACAGCGTCTCGCCGCTCTCACCCAGACGTCCCGCGAAGGAAGCCAGGGTCTTCTGGCTCTCCGCCAGCGCCGCCAGTTCCGCTTCCCATGCTTCGTCGGTGGGGTACAGGTCTTCAATGGCCCACTTGTCCTCTGCCGGGATCTGGTCGCGGCTGGGAATTTTTTTGATTTCTTCCATAATGAACCCTCCTGGTTTTTTCTGCTATTATACCACACTATCCAAAAAAATCAACGCCGCTTGCAAAGATCGGCAAATTATGCTAAAGTTAGCCTCGGTGATGCATATGAAGAAAAATCGCGTTCGCGGCAGTCTGAGTCTGCTGCTGGGTACAACCATCTGGGGCTTTAGCTTCATTGCCCAGAGCGTGGGCATGGATCACATCGGCCCCTTTACCTTTCAGGCTGTGCGGTGCCTGCTTGCCGTGCTGTTTCTGATCCCCTGCGCGTTTGTGCTGGATATCGGCAAATGCAGCTTCCGGGAATCCGTGGCAAAGTGGAAGAACCCGGCGCTGTGGCGGGTGGGACTGATCTGCGGGTGCGCCCTGTTCGTCGCATCCAGCCTGCAGCAGATCGGCATTGTCTACACCGACGCCGGAAAGGCGGGGTTCATTACCGCCATGTACATCGTGCTGGTGCCGGTATTGGGGCTGTTCCTCGGGAAAAAGCCGCCCAGAACCACCGTTTTCAGCGTTGCGCTGGCGGTGGTGGGGCTGTATCTGCTCAGCTGCATGGGCGTTTCCCGGATCAACAAGGGCGACCTGTACCTGATGGGCTGCGCTCTGGCCTTTTCCGTGCAGATCACCTGCATCGACCGGCTGGCGGGGAACTTAGACGGTCTGCGCATGAACTGCATTCAGGCGCTGGTGGTTACAGTGCTTTCCGTGCCGTTCATTCTGCTGACGAAGGAAACCGTCGTTTTTTCTGACATTACCGCCTGCTGGTTCCCGCTGGTCTTTTCCGGCGTTCTGTCCATGGGCGTCGCCTATACGCTGCAAATCGTCGGGCAGCAGGGTCTGGAACCCACCACGGCGTCGTTAATTATGAGTCTGGAATCCGTCTTTGCCGCTCTGGGCGGCTGGCTGATTCTCCACCAGACCATGACGCCTTGGGAGCTGCTGGGCTGCGGTCTGGTGTTCGCCGGTGTGGTTCTTTCCCAGCTTCCTGTGGGAATGTTCGCAAAAAAGTCATAAAACAGCATAGAATATGGGGGGCTGCCGCTGGCAGCCCCCCATATTTTCGTTCACATCTCCTGACGTCCTTCCAGTGCTCTGGAAAGCGTTACCTCGTCGGCATATTCCAGTTGGCTGCCCACCGGAACGCCGTAGGCAAGCCGGGTCACCTTGACCTCCATGGGTCTCAGCAGGCGGGATATGTACATGGCCGTGGCTTCTCCCTCGGTGTCCGGGTTCGTCGCCATGATGACCTCCCGGACATCCCCCCCGGCTACCCGGCGGAGAAGCTCTTTGATCTTGATGTCGTCCTGCGACACATGGTTCAGGGGCGAAATAACGCCATGAAGCACATGGTAAACGCCCCGGAACTCCCGGCTGCGCTCCATGGCAATGACGTCCTTCGGCTCGGCCACAACGCATATGACGCTTTTGTCCCGGGTATCGTCATCGCAGATGGGGCAAACTTCCCGGTCGGTCAGATTCTGGCAGACGGGGCAGGTGTGTACCTGTTTTTTTGCCTCCAGAATGGCGTTGGAAAATTCCTCCGCATCCTCCATGGGCAGGCTCAGCACATGGAAAGCAAGTCTCTGCGCCGTTTTGCCGCCGATGCCCGGAAGCTTTGCAAACTGGTCGGCAAGATTTTGCAGCGCAGCGGGAAAAAACTGCATAACTTCTCCTTAGAACAGGCCGCCCAGATTCAGGCCGCCGGTGAGACGGGACATGTTGTTCGCCGCTTCGGCGTCCGCCGCCCGCGTGGCTTCGTTGACAGCGGCAATGACCATATCCTGCAGCATTTCCACATCGTCGGGGTCTACCGCTTCCGGCTTGATCTCAATGCCGACCAGTTCATGCTTGCCGTTGACGGTGGCCGTGACCATGCCGCCGCCGGATGCCGCCGTGAAGGTTTTGGCCTCCTGCTCCGCCTGCATCCGGAGCATTTCCTGCTGCATCTTCTGCGCCTGCTTCATCATAGCCGCCTGATTCATTCCGCCGGGCATACCCCGGAATCCGCCTTTTGCCATAATATGATTCTCCTATCTTGAAAATTCACACGAAAATTATCGTTTGATCGTTACAATATCGCTGTGCGCCCTGCCGAAGTTCATCAGCTGCTCCATTCTGGGGTTCGCGGCAGGCTTTGCCGACATATCCACCGTTGCCGCCTTCACCGGATGGGGCAGCATTGCCGTTGCCTTCCGTGAGACGACCTCCAGAATTTCCGGTCTGTCCAACATCTGCGCCGTAAAGCTGTTGCTGCACCGAAGCTCCAGCCTGTCCCCCACCAGAGCGCCCTGAACCGGCGCATTGGGAGTCACCACGAAGAAACCGGAAACAGGGGGCTTTAACTCCTTGCGAACCGCCGCCACCAGGTCCGACCAGAAGCCGACCGGGGCTTCGCTTTCCGCCACCGGCGGCGTATCCTCTGCCGGGGGCGCGTCGGCGTCATCCGGCATGGGCGGGCGATCGTCCTCATATTCGTCCTTCTCCGACGCGGCCTTGTCCGCCTTCACGGGAGCCGCCGGGACAAACGCGCCGCTCTTCACCTGCTCTTCCAGCCGGGTGAGACGGGCGTTCAGCGCTTTGCTATCCAGACTCAGCTCCGGCTGGCACAGCTCCACAATGCACAGCTCTGCGTCCATGCGGCGGCTGGCGCTTCGGGTAAAACCGGCCATCGTCTCCTGAAGCCGCTCCATCATGCGAACCAGCTCGGCGCTGGTCAGCGCTTTCGTCAGTTCCAGCGCTTCCTTGTCCGACGCCACGCCGGAAAGCATGGTGATCCCGGCGTTTCCGGCGGTTTTCAGCACCAGAAGGTCCCGGGTCAGGCAGGCCATTTCGTCCAGCATGGCGCCCAGGTCTTTGCCCTCGGTATAGAGCCGGTTGAACAGCTCCAAGGCGTTTTTCGTATCGTGGGCGGCAATATAGCCCATCATTTCCCCGCATTTCCGCTCCCCGGCAATGCCCAGGCAGGCGTATACCCGCTCTGCCGTCAGCTCTCCCGTGGTCGCGGAGGCGCACTGGTCAAGCAGACTCAGACCGTCCCGCATTCCGCCATCCGCAAGGCGGGCGATCACTCGCGCCGCGCCGTCGTCAAGATCAATGTTCTCCTGATAGGCGACGTATTGCAGCCGCGCCGCAATGTCCTCCTGACTGATGCGCCGGAAGGAAAACCGCTGGCACCGGGACAGAATCGTCGCCGGAACCTTGTGCAGCTCCGTGGTCGCGAGAATGAACAGCAGATGCTCCGGCGGCTCCTCGATGATCTTCAGCAGCGCGTTGAAGGCCGAAATGGAGAGCATATGCACCTCGTCGATGATATACACCCGCATTTTCACCTGAGACGGCGTATAAATGGCGTCGTCCCGCAGATCGCGGACGTTATCCACGCCGTTGTTGGACGCGGCGTCGATCTCCAGCACGTCCATGCAGGAGCCGGAATCGATGGCCTTGCAGGCTTCGCAGACGTTGCAGGGGTTACCGTGGTCGGGATTCAGGCAGTTGACCGCCTTCGCCAGAATCTTGGCGCAGCTGGTCTTGCCCGTGCCCCGGGAGCCGGTGAACAGATACGCATGGCTCATTTTCCCGGTCATGATCTGGGTTTTCAGTGTCTGCGTCACCGCCATCTGCCCGGAAACGTCGTCAAAGGTCTGGGGGCGGTATTTGCGGTATAACGCCTGATAAGCCGACATTGTGCTTCTCCTTTCTGCAAAAGTCCATTGCGAGCCTAAAAAGCCATCCGGCCCATAACAAGATCGCACACCCACATTTGAACAAGGCGAATACCCGAACCTGACACAGTTAGCTCAAGAACGGCAACCCCGCGGCACACGAGAAGATCCGCTTAATGCTGCTTGGTTCCCCACCTGACATGGTTCACGGGATCTCGTTGCGCAAGACCAATCTATCAACACCACTTGCGCAGGTCAGACAATATTCAAACTTGCCCGGGTGTGGGAATTCATCCCTGCTGTAGCGGATTGCAGGTACAGGGCACCGCTATCTCCCCGACTAGTGCGACCTTGTTATAAGCCGGACAGCTCAATACAAGGAAATTTTGAAATTTGTGAAATTGCAATCAGTTGAGCTTCGACTCGATGAAGTCGGCCAGCTCTTTGAAGGTGGTGATCTGCTGATCCTCCAGATCCAGCTCCACGCCCAGCTCGGACTCCAGATCCATGATCATTTCAACGATATCCAGAGAATCGATGCCCAGGCTCTCAAAGGTAGCATCCGGGGTGATCTCGGCGGGATCCAGCTCCAGCTGCTTGGCCGCATAGTTAACCAGTTTCTCGTACATGTGTAAGTCCTCCTCTCAGTATTTTCTGCGGAACTATCTTATCGTATTCTATTACAGGAACCCGCGTTTGTCAATGCCCTGTTTTTACCCAACCGCCATCCCTGCGGCATAGGCCGTCGCCCATGCGATCTGCAGGTTGAAGCCGCCGGTGTAGGCATCGCAGTCAATGACCTCCCCGGCGAAATGCAGCCCGGCCACAAGCTTGGATTCCATGGTTTTGGGGTCGATTTCCGATACCTTCACGCCGCCGCTGGTGATGATTGCTTCAGACACGGGGCGCTTGCCGGTGATGTCTATGGGGAAGGCTTTCAGCAGCTCCACCAGTGCGCGGCGCTTCTGCTTCGTCAGGGAATTGGCCTGCATTTCCGGGGAAATATCCAGTCTGCGCAGCACCACGGGGATCATGCTCCGGGGCAGCAAGTCCACCAGAGCGTTTTCCATGCTGCGGTTCTGATACTGCTCCAAATCCCGCAGGATGCGGGCTTCCAGCTTTTCACCTTCCAGCGCGGGCTTCAAATCCAGCACCAGACGGCAGCCGTCTCCTTTCAGGTGGCAGCTCGCCGACAGCACCGTGGGGCCGGAAATGCCAAAGTGGGTAAACAGCAGCTCACCAAAGTCCTTGTACAGCACCTTTCCCTTGGCGTTCAGCAGCTTGACCCCCACGTTCCGCAGGCTCAGCCCCTGCATTTCCTGACAGTCGTTTCCCGCCGTCTCCAGCGGCACCAGACTTCCCTCCGGGGGGATGATCGTGTGTCCCAGAGCGGCGGCGATGCTGTAGCCGTCGCCGGTGGAGCCTGTGGCGGGGTAGGAAGCGCCGCCGGTCGCGAGAATCACCCAATTTGCGGCAATTTCCTCATTTTGCGTCCTCACCCCGGTAACATGCCCGTCTTGGGTGAGAATATCCCTGACACGGGCAGTTTTCACGGTGATTTTCTGCCTGTGCAGCTCCGATTGCAGGCAGTCCAGAATGGACTGGGATTTGTCCGTCACCGGGAATACCCGGTTTCCCCGCTCGGTTTTCAGGCGGCAGCCACGTTCCTCAAAAAAGGCCATCGTCTTTTCCGGCGGGAACGCCGTCATGGCGCTGTAGAGAAACCGCCCGTTCCGGGGGACGTTCTGCAAAACCTCCTGCCCGGTGCAGTTATTGGTCACGTTGCAGCGGCCCTTGCCGGTGATCAGCAGTTTTCTGCCCAAACGGTCGTTTTTTTCCAGAAGCAGCACATTCTGCCCCCGTTTTGCCGCCGTAATGGCCGCAAACATGCCCGCCGCGCCGCCGCCGATCACGATACCGTCATAGCGCATCAGCCGTCCACCCGCTTCTCATACACGTCGTATTCTTCCCAGATACGCTCCAGATTGGCGAAGGTTTTGGAGAGTTCCTTCTCCTTCTGGGCGGCAATGGCGACGATCAATGCGTTGACGATACTCAGCGGCGCCACAAGGGAGTCCACCAGACTGACCATATCGCTTTTGGCGATCAGCACATGGTCGCAGCTGCTGCCTAAGGGAGACAGCTTGCTGTCCGTAATGCCGATGACCGTCGCCCCGGCAGAACGGCAGTATTTTGCGCCCTTGGTCGTAGTGGAGGAATACCGGGGGAAGGAAAAGGCGATGACCACGTCGCTGCTGTTCACGCTGACGATCTTTTCAAACATCTCCCCCGCCCCGAAGCCGGAAACGACATGGACGTTGTTGAACATATAATTTAAGTAGTACCCCAGAAAATTCGCCAGCGGCTCCACGGAACGGACGCCCAGAATGTACACCCGTTTTGCCTTTAGAATGGCGTTCACGGCGGCGGAAAATTCCTCCCGGCTCACCATTTCCTCCGTCTGGCGGATTTTTTCCATGTCGGAACGAAGCACCGTGGAGACCACGTCCTGATCGCCCAGACGGTCATTGGCGACCTCGATGCGCTGCACGGAGGTCAGACGGTTGAGCACCATTTCCTGCATGGCCTTCTGCATACTGGGGTAGCCGTCAAAGCCCAGATCAACGGCAAACCGAACCACCGTGGACTCCGAAACGCCCACCGTCTTTCCCAGACGGTTAGCCGTCATGAACGCGGCCTTGTCATAGTCCTCCGTAATGTAACGCGCGATCCGCTTCTGCCCCTTGGAGAAGGTAGGTTCCATCTCCCGCAGAGTGGACAATATATCGTAACTCATAGCTGCCTCCTTGTGCGGCGCTGTATCGTTTTTTATGGCCATCGGTCAGGGCAATCGCCCGTTTCTGCCGAAAAGCCGCCTTATATTATACTAGCAAAATCGGCGGCATTTTGCAAGAGACAACCGCAAAAAATGCAGGAATATTTCAAATAGTGCCGGATGTTCCCGGTGTCCGCACCAATCCTGCAACCTCCGCCTCCGTCAAATAGCGCCATTTCCCCAGCGGGAGATCTCCCAAACGGAGACTTCCCTCCTGAATGCGGCGCAGCCGGGTGCAGTGCATTCCGGCTGCATCGCACATCCGCCGCACCTGCCGGTTGCGGCCTTCGTGGATGGTCACACGGAATTTTGCCGACTGCCCCTCCGCCTTCAGCAGCTTCACTTTCGGCGGGCGGATGGTGTAGCCGTCCAGCGTGATGGGCTTCGCCAGACGGCGTTCCCCGCCGGGCGTGTAGCCGGTGACCCAGACGTCATAGGTCTTCTCCACCTCATGCTTCGGGTGCATCAGGGCGTTGGCGAACGCGCCGTCATTGGTCAGAAGCAGAAGCCCCTCGGAATCCATGTCCAGCCGCCCGACGGGGTACACCCGCTCGCCGCAGTCCGCCACAAGACCGGTCACGTCCGGCCGCCCCTTTTCGTCAGACAATGTGGTGACGTAGCCCCGGGGCTTATTCAATAAGATGTACACGTTCTTTTCCCGGACGGCCAGCGGCTGTCCCGCCACCCGGATATCGTCGGTTTCCGGGTCGGCGCAGTCCCCCAGGGTCGCGGTGACGCCGTTGACGCTCACCTGCCCCGCCCGGATCAGCTCCTCCGCCTTCCGCCGGGAAGCCATGCCCCGGGCGGAGAGTATTTTCTGCAAACGTTCTGTCACGGTTCTTCCTCCCCGCATGGTCGTCCGGGAGCGGCATGTCAGCCGCTCCCCCTGTGGAATAGTTTTTGCCAGAAGCTCTTTTCCTCCGGCTGGGTCTGCTCGATGGTCGCGCCGTAGACGACCGGGACTTTTCCCACGGCCTTGCCCTCGATCAGCACATACACGACCCCCGCGTCCGCCCCTTCTACTGCCGGGGCATAGATGAATCCCGGGCCGGGCAGCGCCAGACAGGGGTGTTCCTCCGGCGCGACGGAATAGTCAAAGTCCTCCGCCGCCAGTACCTCCACCCGCCGTTTCTCGCCGCCCACGACCTCCACGGTTCCCACCCGGTCGCCTTGGTTCACGACCCGCTGAATGGCGTACCGGGAGAAGCCTTCTTCCATCAGCGCGGCATGGTCAGACCAGTCGCTGGGGTCGTCGATGGTCACGACGATGACCCGTCGCCCGTCTCTCGTGGCGCTGGACACCAGAATCCGTCCGGCGGCCTTGGTAAAGCCGGTTTTCACCCCGTCGGCGCCCGCCACCCGCCACAGCAGCTTATTGTGATTGGTCAGATACCGATCCCCCACCTTGACGTTTTTGGCGGAAACGGTCTTGTAGAAAATGGGATTTTCCATGGCGTAGGCCGCCAAAGTTCCCAAGTCCTTCGCCGTGGAATAATGGCCGGGGCTGTCTAAGCCGTTTGGATTTTCAAAGTGCGTCCCGGTCAGGCCGAGATTATGCGCCTTGTCGTTCATCAGCTCCGCGAAGCCCTCCACAGTGCCGCCGCAGTAAATGGCCAGCGCCACGGCGGCATCGTTGCCGGAGGACAGCATCAGCCCGTAGAGCAGCTCCTGCAAGGTAAGCACCTCCCCCTCTTTCAGGTACATGGAGGAACCCTCGATGCCCACCGCTTCCTTGGGAATGCGCATTCTGTCCAGGACGTTACACTGCTCACAAACGATCAGCGCCGTCATGATTTTGGTGGTGCTGGCGATCAGACTCCGCTCCGTGGGATTTTTCTCGTAAAGCACTCGCCCACTGACGGCATCCACCGCATACGCCCGCCGGGCGGACACGGCATCCGCCCCCACAGGCAAAAACAGGACGGCGGCCAGCAATGCAGCCGCCGTCCCGGCGAAAAATCGTCTCATTTCTTCTCACCCGTGGCTATTGTGTCCCATTATGGGGAAACTATGCACCACGGACGTCCGCGCAAATCAGTCTTTCTTCTTGGAATCCAGATAGGCGGTGAGCTTGTCCAGCGTGTCCGGCACCATTTCCACAATGCGGTCGGCAGTGGAGCTGGCAGGCTCCGCCACGGGCATCATGCGCACGTTGCCGTCCTTGACAATGAGGAAGCAGATGGGCGTCACCTTGACGCCGCCGCCCACGCCGCCGCCAAAGGGATTGTCGCCGGCCGCCGTCTTCTTGGTGAAGTCGGAACCGCCGCCGCCAAAGCCGACACTGACCTTGGACACGGGGATGATGGTCACGCCGTCGGGCGTGGAGATGGGTTCGCCGATGACGGAATTCACGTCCACCATCTCACGAATCTTCTGAATGGTACTTTCAAGCATATTGGGAATCTGGCTCATGGGTAGCACCGCCTTTTCGTTTTTTCTGAAGTTTTAGGAATTCTCTCAGCGCCCGGATGCCGTACACGATGGCAAGGCCCAGAAGTCTTCCCAGCGTAATGGTCAGATCCAGCCGCGCAATGACCAGTGTTTCGGACGCGGTAAAGTCGCACTCGACCTCCACATCCCGTTTTTTTATCACGAACAGCCGTTCCAGCTGGGGCATCAGATTGCCCACCGCCGCCCAGGCTCTTCCGTAATTGACCGCGAGGTCGCAGGGGTCGCCCCCAGCCAGTATCAGCTTCAGCTCCAATCGGTTCACCCGAAGCTTCCGCCGGAAATCTCCCAGAAAGTTCCGCGCGACCTTCACCAATGGCAAAAAGTCCAGCAAACTGCCGCCCTTTTCTTTCTTATCCGCCGCAGGCTCCTGCTTGGGGGGCTGGGGCGGCTTTGGGAGAGGTTCTTCCTGCTTTTTCGGCTGTTCCGCCGTTTTTTTCGCAGGTTTTGGCTTTTTCTCCTTCTTTTGTCGGGGGAACAGGGTCAGCCGGACGGGGCCTATCACGACGCGCAGCAGCGGCCCCTCCCCGCTGTACCGGGCGCTGACGCCCAGGGGCAGGATTCCCAGAAGGAATATCACGCCCAGCGCAATCCACCAGCCCATTATGCGTCCTCCCCGGTTGGGGGCTGCTCGGGCAGCTCCACCGGCTCGCCGAATGTGATCTTCTCAATGGGGGGCAGCTCTTCCAGAGAGCTGAGGCCGAAGGTGCGCAAAAAATCCGACGTCGTCTTATACTGAATCGGACGACCCGGAACATTCAGACGCCCCGCCTCCTCGATGAGCTTCTTATTGAGCAGCGCCGCCACGGAATAGGCGCTGTCCACGCCGCGGATCTGCTCCACCATGGCCTTCGTCGCCGGCTGGTAGTAAGCGATGATGGTCAGGGTCTCCAACTGAGAAGAAGACAGCTTGGGAGGCTTTCGGGTCTCCAGCGCCTTCGTCACATAGTCCGCCATTTCCCCGGAGGACACCATCTGGTAGCCCTTTTCCAGCTTGAGAATGCGGATTCCCCGGCGCTCAAAGGCATATTTGTCCGCCAGATCGTCGGCAGCCTTTTCCACATCCGACGCGTCCGTTTCCAGCGCGGCGGCAAGTCTTCCAATATCGATCCGCTCGCCCGCGGCAAAGAGAATGGCCTCAATGGCGCGCTGTAACTGTTCCGATTCCATCAGGTCATCTCCTCTCTCGGGTGCTTGTCCAGCAGACGGACGTTGGGGTTCTCCCCGCCGGGGTCGTCCTCCAGCGTCACGGAGTTCGTCTTGCACAAATCCAGAATGGCGAGAAAAGTCGCCACGACCTCCGAGCGGCTCCGGCTGCCCCGGAACAGATTTTTCAGCCGTTCCACGCCCCGCAGCAGCAGCTGACGCAGCACCTCGCCGGTTTTCCGGCCGATGGGGTACGGCTCTTTTCCCACGATGCCCCGGAAATTCGCCGTGGGCGGGGGCAGCTGGCGCTGACTGCGCTCGGCAATGATGTCCAGCGCCCGAAGCAGGTCGATCACGTCATGCTGATAGCGGTAGCCCTGCTCCCTGCGCAAAGGTTCCGGCTCTTTGGTGAACAGGCACCGGCCGATTTCATTCCTCGGTTCCAGCACCGCCACGGCCTGCCGGATCTGCTCCATGGCTTCCTTCCGCTTCCGCTCCACCAGCGACTGGCGCAGCAGGTCAAGCTCGCTTTCCGCCTCGGCCTGTTCCGCCGCCGACAGGAGCATTTTGGTCTTGATCAGCATCAGGTGGGACGCCATGGTGATGAACTCGCTGGCAATTTCCATATCCATCCGCTTCATTTCGTCCAGATATCCCAGATACTGCTCCAGAATTGCGGAAATGGACACATCCTGAATTTCGATTTTATTCTTGCTCAGCAGCTCAAAAATAACATCCAGCGGCCCCTCAAAATCCTCCAGAACGTCGGATTTGGTATGGACGATGCCCTCCAGACGGTATTGCGGTTCTCCCATAGCGGCTTCCTTTGCTAAAACTAAATCAATACATACTTGCAGACATTATAGCATTCTTTTCCCCCGGGCGCAACCCTAATATTCCATTAACTTTCATGAACTTTCTTTCAGAAAATGTTGCAATTTTCGATTTTATGTGGTATCATGTTTGTAACCGAAATTCGGAGGGATGAGAAGTGGCAAAACGGAATCGTTATCGTGAGATGGAGAATTTGATGACCAGGGTCATTATAGGCGACGCGCTGGTGTTTGCGCTGTACCTGCTTTGCGCCGGTCTTGGCTGGACCGTTCTGAAGGTGACCTCCGCCATTATCGCCATTCTAGGTTCCCTTTTATGCCTTGGCTGGCTGGTCATCACCGGCGAGTTCTCCCGCCGCCGGAGTCTGTGGATGGTAACGGGCTTCATTGCGATCGTTCTGTGCGTGCTGGTGTCCCTGCTTCTTGGCTATCCCGGCCCCGCGCCTACTGTGTAACTTACATCTGAAAAAGCGGCAGCTTCGGCTGCCGCTTTTTTATCTTCCCTGTTGAAGAATTACCTATAGAACGTATTCCCCCCGATGAATTCCCGCACCAGACTGGTGGGGGGAATTTCGTCGTCCACGTCCGCTTCCTGAATGTAGTTGAGAATTTTGACGATGTTGCGCACCTCGTCGTAGCATTCGTCCTCCGGCTGAACTGCGGTGAGCAGGGGGAAAATGTGCTTTTTCAGCACCGCCAACTCATACAGCGTGGAGCTGTTGAAAATCACGTCGGCATTCTCCTGATAGGGGAAAATCCACCGCTTTTCCCCCCGCTGCACGCTGTCCCACATGGCAAGCGTATGCTGCACCGACGCCCCCCGGGTCTCGTAGTCCCGGACAATGCGCCGCAGGAGCCGCAGATAACTGGTGGGAATCCGGTTGTGATTGTCCAGATTCAAGGGCAGCAGCGGGCTGACGTAAAGGCGGAAAATCAGCTTTTTGTCCACGCTTTCCGGCAGCATGGCGGGGTTCAGACCGTGAAGCCCCTCCACAATGATGACAGAATCCGCTTCCAGACGCAGCCGCTTGCCTCGCCACTCCCGTTTTCCGGTGAGGAAGTTGAAGGACGGAAGCTCCACTTCCCCGCCCGCCAGCAGCGACGCCATATCCTCCCGGAACAGGGCGCAGTCAATGGTGTTGATATGCTCCAAATCCAGTTTACCGTCGGGGCCGGGGGCAATTTTGTCCCGGTCTATATAATAGTCGTCCAGACTCATGAGAATGGGCTTTTTCCCATGGACGCGGAGTTGGGTGGCAAGGCGGTTGGCCGAGGTTGTCTTGCCCGAAGAACTGGGGCCAGCCAGCAGCACAGCCTTCGCCCCTCGCTGGCACACTTGATCGGCCACCTGAGAAAACCGCTTCTCGTGCAGGGCTTCGTTGACGCGGATCAGCTCACGGATGCGGCCGGAATTCGTCAGGTCGTTGAGGTCGGCCACTGTCTGGCACTCCATCAGCTCGCCCCAGCGCTCGCCCTCGTTGAACACGCTGAAAAAGTTGGGCATAGGCGGCACCTTGGCGCAGATCTCCGGATTGCCGTCGTCCGGGTAGACGAACACAAAGCCGCCGTCCGCCGGGAGAATGTCCCACACCGTCAGATACCCGGTGGAGGGCATCATCTCGCCGTAGTAATAGTCGGCAAAGTCGCCGTAGGCGTACTCATCGAAATAATCCACCGTCCGCCAGGAAAGAAGCCTTGCCTTGTCGGTCTGCCCTTCCTCCCGGAACCGGTCGATGGCCTTTTGCAGCTTCACCCGGCGGCGGATCAGGGGAATGTCCTGCCCCACCAGCTCACTGACCCGCGCTTTCAGGGTCGAAGCGGAAAAATTCTTTGCCCCCGCAACGCTGATGTACACGCTGGAACCCAGCGTGCAGGTCATTTTTGCCGTTGCCTCCGGCCACAGCTGCCGCATGGCAAGGAAAATCGTGAACTGCGCCGTGCGGATATAGCACTCCTTGCCCGCCGGGTCGGCGTAGCGGAGCAGGCGGATTTCGCCGTTGGACGCCGCCATCGCCCGGCGCATGGACTGGCGGTCGGCCTCCGCCTCTTTCTGCCGCACAGGAATATAATTTAATGTAAAGACCTCACCGGCGATCTTCGCGGCAAGGGGCCTTTCCGTCAGCGTACTGCCGTCCAGCCCCAGCTGCTTCACCAGTTCCAGCAAACTCTGTCCCGGCTGGGGCAGCACCTTCCGTCCTTCCATTGTCAAATCCATAACGTTACCTCCTTAGGGAAATTGCACAAAACGTGTGCTATATTATAGCACACGTTTATGTTTTCTGCAAGATTTATTTTGATTTCGCCTTGCACCGCCGCAGCAGCAGATATCCCACCACGCCGATGATAAGCAGCGCCGCCATCCACGCCGGTCTTGTCCAGGCGGGAGTGGTGACGAAAATGGCCGTGGGGCCGTCCGCGCCGCCGATGATGCCGATGGTCGCCGCACCCCAGCTCTGCACGAGCTCGCGACGCAGAACGACATGGCCGATCAGGGAAACGACGCCGTCGTACAGCAACCGCACGCCCCCGATCGCCGCGATTCCCAGAAACAGGAAGCGCCATGGGCTTTTCCGGTAGGTGTAGTCCTTCATCTGTTCATTCAGGTCAGCAGCCGCTTTCGCGGGGGTGCCAAGCTCGGCGTAGATTTCCTCGTCAGTCTGCCCTGCCTCCCGGCGGGCGACTATGGAGCTTTGGAAGTCGCTCATAACTCTCGCCTTTATCTCACGGGGCAGGTTCAGACGCCGCTCCACCGCGTTCACGTAGTTCTTCATTTTCTTTTCCGCCTGCATCATGACTCTCTTCCTCCCTGCAAAAATGCGTTTACCGTATCATCAAATTCCCGCCAGACGCGCTGTCTGCGGAGATTTTCCGCCTGCCCAGCGTCCGTGGCTTCGTAGATTTTCTTCGGTGCCGTGCGCCCCTCCCCCGTTGACCATTGGGAGCGGATCATGCCGTCATCCTCAAGGCGGTACAGGATCGGATACAGCGTCCCTTCCTTCAGGCAGAACCGCCCCTGAGAGGATTTTTTCAGCTCTGACAGCAGCTCGTAGCCGTAAGCAGGCTTCTCGCAGATCAGCTTCAGCACCAGCATTTCAAGCACGCCCTTTTTTAATTGCTGGGCAAATCTGTCCTCCATCGGCTCCCCTCCTATTTAGTATTGCTAAGTATTTGTAATATAGCATCTTTTCCTGATTTTGTCAAGCAGCAAAAAGGACTTGCTTATTTTCGGCAAGTCCTTTTTCGCTATCCCAACTTCGTCAGCGTGGTTCCCGGGTAATAGTGCGCCAGAATTTCCGGGCAGGTGCTTCCGGTGACGGCCATGGCATCCGCGCCGTACTGGCTCATGCCCACCCGGTGGCCGTAGCCTCTGGTGGTGACGGTGACGGTATCCTCGGTGGTAGATACGGAAAACGCCGTGGAGCGCAGACCCAGCAGCGAACGAAGCTCTGTCCCCCTGTAGGTCGTCCCGCCGATGACAATGGTATCGACGCCGCCGCCATCGGTATAGGTCACGTCCCGGAACCAGCTTCCCGGGCTGCCGCTGAGCTTGACACCAAGGGCATCCTGAAACGCTCCCGCCGAAAAGCGCACCGTATCCGTGTAATGCGCCGCCTTTTCCTCGCCGGGGCTGGCTACAGCTTGTAAGTAAGGGAACTCCGTTCCCCACACCGCCGCGGCGTCCTCGGTACTGCCGCCGGAACAGGAAAAATACGTCGCTTCGATCAGCTCCCCCTCGTAGGTCAGCACCCAGCCGGAGGTAGCGGCCACGGCGGCGCGTACCTTTTCCAGACCTTCCTCCGTACCGCCCTGAGACAGGTAGTCTTCGTCCCCGATGTAGCCCTGACAGCACGCGCTGCGGGTGCATACGGAGCAATCGCCATGCTTGCCGCCGGTCTCCCACGCCTTCCGGGCGTACGTCCGGGCAACCACGGACTGGGCTTCCAGTGCTTCTTCCTCGAAGGATACCGGCATTTCCGCCAGCACCACCCCGACAAGGTAGCCGTCCATATCCATCTGGGAAACCGTGCCGTCCTCCTGCCTGACCAGCACAGGAAGCCGCACAGTCTCCTGCGCCGTGGGTTGTACGGTATGCGCCGTTGTTTCAGGCGTCGTCTCCGGCGGAGTATCCGTCTGGCGCGCCGCAATGCTCAGCACGATCCCCGGCACCACCAAACCCATGACGGCGGCGATCAGAATATCCTTTGCCAATGTTCTCATTGGTATCCCCTCCCGGAGATATGGTAGCACAGCGGGAGGAAAGAATGCTGTCAGAACATACACAAAGAAATGCAGTCCGCAGACAAAGTCTGCGGACTGCATTCGGTGGTTGGAAACTCGGGAAAAGCAATTCAATGACTCTTATTGTGGCAGGAACCGCACGCGGCACAGCCGGCGCAGTTGCCGCCGCAGGAGGACTTTCCCTGTTTTTTGTCGTGTACCATGCTGCGGATAATCAGAGCAACCACTGCCAGAAGGACGAGACTGATAAGAATTGTACCGATATTCGCGCTGATCCATTGCAGCATAAAAATCACTCCATTTCAAACAATTGCAGCTTGGAGCCAGACGTATCGTCTGGCTCCAAAACGATCAGACTTTAGAGAGCTTGGTGGCTTCCTTGTAGGGCTTGAACAGCATGTACAGCATACCGGCCAGAGCAGCCAGAGCGAAGATCAGGCCGATCACGCTGGCGTGTCCGGTGAACAGGTTGCCGAACTGGTTGATCATCAGGGCGATCAGGTAAGCGAAGCCGCACTGATAGCCGATGGCGAACCATGTCCACTTGGCGTTGTTCATCTCACGCTTGATGGCGCCGATAGCCGCGAAGCAGGGGGCGCACAGCAGGTTGAACACCAGGAAGGAATAACCGGTAATGCCGTTGAAAGCATTGGCAAGGTTCTGATACACGGTGCCGTCTCCGCCGCCGTACAGGATGCCCAGAGTACCAACGATGTTCTCCTTGGCGACCAGACCGGTGATGGAAGCGACAGCCGCCTGCCAGTTGCCCCAGCCCAGAGGCTTGAACACCCACGCCAGCACGCCGCCGATGGAAGCCAGAATGGAGTAGTCGATCTCCTCCTCGCCCAGCATCCGGAAGGTGCCGTCAACGAAGCCGAAGTAAGTGGTGAACCACACAAAGATGGTGGACAGCAGGATGATGGTGCCGGCCTTCTTGATGAAGCTCCAGCCGCGCTCCCACATGCTGCGCAGGACGTTGGACACGGTGGGCAGGTGGTAGGCGGGCAGCTCCATAACGAAGGGAGCAGGCTCACCGGCGAACATCTTGGTCTTCTTCAGCATAATGCCGGACACGATGATGGCGGCCATGCCGATGAAGTAAGCGGAGGTAGCAACCCATGCGCTGCCGCCAAACAGAGCGCCGGCGATCATGGCGATGAAGGGAACCTTCGCGCCGCAGGGGATAAAGGTGGTGGTCATAATGGTCATCCGGCGGTCACGTTCGTTTTCAATGGTACGGGACGCCATGATGCCGGGAACGCCGCAGCCGGTGCCGACCAGCATGGGGATAAAGGACTTACCGGACAGGCCAAATTTCCGGAAGATACGGTCGAGAACGAATGCGATACGGGCCATGTAGCCGCAGGCTTCCAGAATGGCCAGCAGCAGGAACAGCACCAGCATCTGAGGCACGAAGCCCAGAACCGCGCCGACACCGGCCACGATGCCATCCAGAATCAGGCCGCTGAGCCATTCAGCCGCATTAGCCTTCTCCAGCAGGTCGCCAATCAGAACAGGGATACCGGGCACCCAAACGCCGTAGTTTGCGGGGTCGGGTTCTTCGCCTTCCAGCGTTTTAAGCGCTTCTTCATAGTCAGCCAGAGAAGCGGTCTCCTCGGTGATCTCCAGAGTCTCCTCATCCTCGACTTCGTAGGGGAAGTCGCCGGTGGGAGCGGTGCCGTTTTCTTCCACGTAGGCGTCGTAGCCGTCTACAATCAGGGACGCCTCGTTATACGCATCAGCGTCTTCGTTGTAATCGGCAGAGCCAATGCCGAACAGGTGCCAGCCGTCGCCGAACAGGCCGTCGTTTGCCCAGTCGGTAGCGGCAGCGCCCACGCCGACCATGGCGATGTAGTAAACAAGGAACATGACAACTGCGAAGATGGGCAGACCCAGCCAGCGGTTGGTCACAATCTTATCGATCTTATCGGAGGTGGTCAGCTGACCGGCGGAGTGCTTCTTGTAGCAGCGCTTGATGACCTCGCCGATGTAGATGTAGCGCTCGTTGGTGATGATGCTCTCGGCGTCATCGTCCAGCTCCTTCTCGGCAGCTTCGATGTCGGCCTCGATGTGAGACATGGTCTCCTTGGTCAGACCCAGCTTCTGCATCACCTTGTCGTCACGCTCGAAGACCTTGATGGCGTACCAACGCTGCTGCTCCTCGGGCATACCGTGGACAGTTGCTTCCTCGATGTGGGCAATGGCGTGCTCCACAGGGCCGGAGAAGGTGTGCATGGGGACGGTCTTGCCATTCTTCGCGGCGTCGATGGCGGCTTCGGCAGCGGCCATAACGCCGTCGCCCTTCAGGGCGGAGATCTCGACGACCTTGCAGCCCAGAGCCTGAGACAGCTCGTCGATATTGATCTTGTCACCGTTCTTGCGGACAATATCCATCATGTTGATGGCGATGACCACAGGGATACCCAACTCGGTCAGCTGGGTGGTTAAGTACAGGTTCCGCTCCAGGTTGGTGCCGTCGATGATGTTCAGGATGGCGTCAGGCCGTTCCTCGATCAGATAATTCCGGGCGACCACTTCCTCCATGGTGTACGGAGACAGAGAATAAATGCCGGGCAGGTCAGTGACGGTGACGTCGGAATGCTTCTTCAGCTTGCCTTCCTTCTTCTCCACGGTGACGCCGGGCCAGTTGCCCACGAACTGGTTGGAACCGGTGAGGGCATTGAACAGTGTCGTTTTGCCGCTGTTGGGGTTGCCCGCAAGGGCAATTCTGATATCCATGATACTCTCCTTCTGTTAGCTTCCGCTAACGTTTTATCAAAATCAGGGCTTGCGTCCCTATGATTTACTGGGGTCTTACTGGATCTCGATCATTTCGGCGTCGGCCTTACGGATCGACAGCTCGTAGCCGCGGACGTTGACCTCGACCGGATCGCCCAGCGGAGCAACCTTCCGCACGTAAACGGTGACGCCCTTGGTAATGCCCATGTCCATGATTCTGCGCTTGACAGCGCCCTCGCCGTGGAGCTTCACCACGGTAACGGTGTCGCCAACCTTGGCCTGCTTCAGTGTTTTCATACCGATTCCTCCTTTTTTCCTCGTTAAACCATAATTTTCTGCGCCATTTCCTGGCTGATGGCTATCCGGGACTCCTTCACCTTGACAATGACGTTGCCGCCCATCGTATTGATGACCGACACCACCCCGCCGACGACGAAGCCCAGATTCTCCAGATGCTGTTTGACTTCCGGCTTTCCGCCGATTCGCTTGATGACGTATTCCTCGCCGGTATCCGCAACCGTAAGCGGCATGGAGAGCACCTTCTTTTTCTGAGTCTGCAGATTAGCTATTGCTAACCCTTAGGCGTTAATATTGGTTAGCTCTCGCTAACCTTCTGTATAATAGCCCACCTTAAAGAATTTGTCAAGTGATTTTTAAGGATTTTTTCATTTTGTCCAAGTATGACAAATTATGCCAGGAAGCGGCGGCAGAAACCGGTCAGAATGCGTTATTGCTGCGGGCGGTTTTCCTCGTGGGGGAAACCGCCCCCCGCGCTTACACCCTAGGTGATGGGTTAACAGAAGCATAAAGTACATCAGGGGCTGGCTAACGGCTGTGAGCATGATTTTTCCGCTGGTGCCCAAGCC
>ENA-UOJO01000356-UOJO01000356.1-human-gut-metagenome-genome-assembly--contig:-P57-NODE-356-length-74111-cov-43.790807_pt1 | contig 74111 bp, 73 predicted proteins | sample MGYA00242351_ERZ723898 | MGnify/ENA metagenome assembly ERZ723898 | reverse complement strand
ATTTCAATCCACGCCCTCCGCGAGGAGAGCGACAGCAAAAGCAGCGAAAAAATCCAATGCTTTTGTTCCATTATACACACTTGTGCACAATTTGAAAAGGAACTTTACGAAGGCTCCGGCGAAATGCAAAACAAATCGTGCCAGAGCGGCGTTTTTTGCAGTGCGAAGCGCCCGGGGAAACCATGGGAGCTTGTGCCTCGCACGGCGGGGGATGCTAGAACATCAACACGTCATCCTGCGCAAAATCGGGGTGCAGGCCGACATGCTCCACCTTGCTCTGGTAGTTGTTGCCCAGCTGATAGAACCGCAGGCTGTCCAGTGCAGGGTCGATCAGCGCGGTCAGCTCGGCCTTCAAAACGGCGTACTGCGAAGCGTTCAGCAGGCACTCGAACACCGAGTTCTGCACCCGCTGGCCGTGGTTGACGCATTTCTTCGCCACCTTGCGCAGGCGCTTGCGGCCTGCAGGCGTTTCGGTGTTGACGTCGTAGGTGATGAGAACCAGCATGAACAGCACCTCACTTCCAGAAAAACGGCGGATATACGTCCAGATCGCCCCGCAAAGTCCGTGCCAGCAGCAGCGCCTGCACATAGGGCACAAGACCCCAGCTGAGCTTTTCTTTCAGGAAAGGGTGAGTGATGACCTCCCGTTTTTTCAGCTGCCAGGCGTGCAGGAAGGCGCGGCGGCCGTCCTCGGTCAGCAGAACGGCACCGTTTTCCTGCTTTTCAAACTGTTTCGCGTTTACGACCTTCTGGTTGATGCAGGAGAGCACGAACCGGTCCGCGTAGACGGCACGCAGCTCCTCCATCAGGTCCAGCGCCAGGCTGCGCCGTCCGGGGCGGGCGCGGTGCAGGAAGCCCACATAAGGGTCCAGCCCGACCCCTTCCAGCGCGACGGCACAGTCGTTGGCCAGCAGGGAATACGCGAACGACAGCAGCGCGTTCACGTTGTCCCGCGGCGGTCTGCGGCTGCGGGAGGTGAAAGCAAAATCCTCTTTCTGCTGCAGGATCAGCGCATGGAACCGGTCGAAATACCGCTGCGCCGCCTCGCCTTCCAGACCGCGCAATTGCTCTAAATCTTCGCAGGTCTCCAAAAGCGGCAGTGCGGCGGCCAGCTGTGCGCTGGTCTGCTTGAGCTGCTCCACCGGCACCCGCTGGGGGTGGTCGCGGGTGGCACGCTCCAGCACCCAGCGGGCATTGTAAACCTTGCCCAGGATGAAATTGCGGGCGTAGGTGCAGCTGCGGGCCTCGCTGGCAGAAACTTCATACTGCGTCTGCCGCAGCAGAACATTGCCGCGTTCCTCGCCCACCGTGCGGGCCAGAAAGCGCCCCTGCGGTGAGAAAAAGCACAGGTCGATGCCCAGACGGCCGCACTTGCCCATCAGGGCGGGGGAGGCACCGGCGTAGCTGAAGCAGAGGATGCTTTCCAGCGTGTGCAGCGCCACTCGGCCGACTTCGGCCTTGTCGCAGCTGACGACCACATTTTCGCCGTCCAGCGAGAGGTAGGCGCTTTCGTTCAGCACGAACAGGGTGTTCAGGAATTGCCGCATGGTGTCACCTCCGTGGCTGCTTCGTCCAGATGGCTTCGCAGATAGGCCTTTGCGTCCGCGTTCCGGCAGAGCACGGGCAGGCAGAGCTCCTTCAGCGAGCAGGCGTTGCAGTGCTTGCCGGGCTTCACCTTGGGGGTGTAGCCGCGGGCGAAATACTGGTTCATTTCGTCGGCCATGCGCTGGGTGGCGGCGCGCAGTTCTTCCGTGAACGGCACCACCTCCCGGCGCCTGGTCTCGCAGTAATACAGCGCACCTTCCGGGATGCGGCACACCAGCATTTCCTCCAGCGCCATGGCCTGGGCGCAGAGCTGCAGCCGGTCGGCGTCGGTCTCTTTGGCGTGCCCGTGTTTATACTCCACCGGATATGGCTGCCAGAAGCCGGGGGCGCTCTGCAAGGAAATGCCCGCCTCGCTGGCCCGAAATTCCACCACGTCGCAGTTGCCGGACATCCGCAGCCGATGGCTGACCACCCGCATTCCACGGGTGATGAGCAGATCTTTGCGGCGCTCGGTCTGGGTATCGTCGTGGCAGCGGGCGTGGTCCAGCTGCCCTTCGGTGGTGCGCAGATTTTCCGCCCACTGCTGCTCCAGGTGGATCAATGCCCACTGACGGCGGCAGAAGGCAAAGTGCTGGATGCCGGACATCAGCAGGTAGTCGTCCGGCGCGTCCATCAGTTGAACCTCTCGCAGGTCACGCCGTCCGGCAGGGTGTCCGCAACGGTGACGGTGTAATCCTGATAGCTGCGGGGCGCGATGACATCCTCCTTCCGCTGGACCTTGACGGCATCAAACAGCTTGTAGGAGGGGGCGTTGCCCAGTTCGGAATCGTGTTTGAACACGATCAGCTCCCGCACGGCCATCTTGCCGCGGGCGGCGCTGTGGTCGTTCTCGAACATGTTCAGGATGGCCTGCCACAGCAGCTGCAGGTCGTCTTCCGAGAAGCCGGTGGTCTTGCGGGCCAGATTGGCCGAGACATAACCCTCGGCGCGGTACAGGCCGTACGGCACGATGTGCTTGCGGCCCATCTCGGTGCCCTTCTTTTCGGCGTCGGCTTCGGTGGTGATGGCCACGCGGGTGATGGTGACTTCCTGCGGCAGGATGGGGTCTACCGAGCGGGCAAAACTCAGCTGCACCGGGCCCCGCACCTGACCGCAGTTCAGCGCGCCCTTTACAAAGGTGGTCATCACGGCACCAAAGGTGCGGATATCATAGAAATTCGCGCACATATAGTCGCGCAGTTTGCGGTCGATGTCCGGGTCGGATCTCTTGGCCTTTTTCAGGTCTTCGTCCGGGGCAAGGCCGCAGGCGGTCAGGGCTGCAGCGTCGCTGCGGTTCAGGGGCACGCCGTCCTTGATGTAGATGCGGTAGCCGTCTTCATCCTCTTTCAACGTTTCTACATAGTTGCGGATCTTGCGCTTGAGGCAGACGTCCGTCACCAGGCCGTAACCGGTCTCCGGGTCGATGCGGGGCATGTTGCCGGCATCCGGGTCGCCGTTGGGGTTGCCGTTTTCCACGTCGAACAGAATGACAAAATCGTAGCGGTTCTTGATGGGCTCAGACATGGTTTATTCCTCCTTGTTTTTCTTCTCAAAGCGTTTCTGGGTCTGGTGATAATAGCCGATCTCAAACTTGCCCTGGTCCGGCAGGCTCAGCCGGGCGGGGAAGCCGCTTTCCGGCACAAGGGCGGCCAGCTCGGTGATCTGCTTGTTGTAGAAGACCGCCTTGCCGTCCGGCAGCTTCTGCAAATGTTTCTGTGCCAGCTTGAGCAGGGTGGGGAACACAAGAGCCGGTGTGGCACAGGCGGAATTGAAATACCGGTCTTTGATGGTGGTGTTGATGCCGGGGTTGGCATCGCTCTGCACTGCTTCCAGCACAGAGAACAGCCGCCCCAGAATGTAGGGCACATTGGTGGTTTCGTTCAGGCTCACAGTAAAGACCTCCTTGTTCAGATCGGTGGGGGAATTGCGCAGGTAATAGGCTTTCAGAATGGCGGCACGCCCGCGGGTCACGTCCTGCTCGGCGCGGATGCGCATCGTCACGCCGTTGAGCAGTGTGGCGGGGTAGCGCCCGCCGGTCAGCACGGCACGCAGCAGATCACCGGCCAGCTGCGGTGCGGGGGAGGGGCTGCGTTCCTTGCGGTTGACGGTCTCCATGGCCAGTGCCCAGACGGACAGCGTTTTGCGGTTATCATAGGCCGGGCGGGTGATCTCCAGTGCGTCGGCGTGTTTTTGCAGGTTCCGGGCAAAGGTTCCAAAAGTATCCCGCAAGAAGAACCGCACCGAGAGCCGCGCGGCATTGGGGGCCAGCCCCAGCACATAAAAATGCTGATCCGGCGCAAGCTCTTTTTCAAGGAACGGCACGGTTTGCCCGGCGGCCAGCCGTTTCAGCGCCGCCTGCACATCCGTTTCCTTGATGCCGGAAGCTTCCTCTGCACCAAACAGGAACAGGCTGAACGCATCCTGATACGCAGGCTCCGCACTCTCGGCCCAGCAGACGATGGTGGTGTCACCCACCCGCTTGCAGTGGTTCCGGTCTGCGATCAGCAGGTTCAGGGCGGTGGTGTAGGCAAAGGCGGCGTACTCGCTCACGGGAGCATTCTCGCCCTGCTCGTGGCCGTAGGAACAGAAGGCCGGTGCGTTGAAGGAGACCAGCGCGGCACCGGCGCTTTGCGCGCCCATCACGCCCTTGATGGCGGGGTGCACCAATGCGGCAGGGGCCTGCTTGCCGGTGATCAGGCACTGCATCGTGGCGGCGTCTGCGTCTGCGGCACCATAGTGGGCCTGCCAGGCCGCCTGAATGGCGGGGGCATCGTTGGCGAGAATGTGGTGGTGGTCTGGCGCTTCGTAACCGAAAATCAGGTTGGCGTTTCCGGTCAGATCTTTCCATTCTGCGTTCAGCAGGGGATGTTCTGCCGCCTGCGCCGGGTCCCAGCTGTCAAAATAAGCCAGAATGGCTTTTGCGGCGGGGTCGTCCACGCCGTCCAGCAATTTATGGTGCAGCTGGGCACAGGCCTCGAAGCACTGTTTGGCGCGGTCCGGTTTGCCCTTTTCATCTGCACCCAGAAGATAGGACGAATTGTCGCACAAAAAGTTGGCAGCGATGCCGACGGTACGCTTGACGTGGGCGGGTACCCGCAGCTCCCGGGGGACGATGACCGTCTTTTTGCCCTTGGTCTCGCTGACGCGCAGGTCCACAACATCCACCAGCTGTCCGGCGTCATTCAGACGCAGCTCATAGCTTACCTTAAAATGACCGTCCCAGCCGGGTGCGGCGATCTTGCCCTGCCGCAAAAGCTGCTCATAGTAGGCGGTCAATGCTTGCAGGATCATGTGAACACCTCCACATTCCGGCAGTCCAGCACGCCGTCCACCAGCTTTGCCCGGAAGAACTGAGGCTGGATGTTTTCCGGGTCCGCGTAGTCCAGGTCATAGAGCATGAAGCCCAGGTCCTGCGTGACGGGCAGGGCAGGGATGGGCTCCCCGGCGTGCCACTCGCGGAAGTTGGCCGGAAATTCCCGGCAGCCGAAACAGGGCTGGTGATAGCACTGGCCTTTGTTCAGCCGCCGCCGCAGGATGTCCTGGAACTTGCCGGGATTATCGCCAGGTGCGGCCTTGTCCGTCATGGTAAAGTGGCACTCGATGACGTAGTGCACATCCTGCAGCACCAGCGCGGCCCGCTGCTGAATGTCTGCCGAGGTGTACAGCACCGGCGCGGCACCGCCCTTGGCCGCACTGAGCGCCGCCGAGGAAAGCAGGGTGGATTTGACTTCGTTGCGGCGGATGTTGGTGAACCGCACCGGGTTCAGCAGGTAGATGCGATCAATATGGTACTTCATGCCCGGGTGCCAATAGATCGCTTCCACCAACCCTCTTGCCGCCGACGGCGTGATGATGTCGTAGCTCACGCGCTCTGTCTTCATCTCGGGACGGCTGAAGCAGGCGTAATCGCCCCACACTTCGATCAGCATTGACATGGGTACCGCCTCCTTTCTGAATCCGGTCGTGCAGTCTGGCAGGAACTTGTCTTAGCCATAACGTTCACTCCTTTCTGTTTCAAGCTTCATGAAAAAGGTCTTTGGCGTTATCTTGGCATACAGGCAGACAGCTGTCAATTTGTTTGGCGTATGTGACGCAAAATGGGGAGTGCAGCGCAGATGCCCGCAAAGGAAGAAGCTGCCCGGCCGCTTCTCTCTTTGTCTGTATTCTACCGGAACAAAAGTCCGATACACAGGACTTCTATCTGTTTTCAGCTGTTTTTTCTCAGAAAAACAGGCCAATGCCGGTCTCCGCGTCCAGCGCAAGGCCGGTTTTGGCGCTGTACTGGTTCAGGTCCGTCAGGATGGCGCTGCCTTCTGGCAGCAGTTCCAGCGCCCCGGCAGCGTCCAGCTTTTCAAACTGCGGCGCATAGCAGGCCACGCTGTAGGTGCCCAGACGGCGGTACAAACTGCGGCTGACCATGCCGCTGCGCAGCTGGGCACAGAGTGCTTCCCCTTCGCCGATGGGCAGATAGACCGTGCGGGTGGGCGTTTCGATCAGCTGGAATTCCGCGGCCACCTGCGCAAACGGGAACTGACAGCCGGAAATGCCGTGGCGGAACGCATCCAGAATGCCTTTTTTGTCCAGTGCCTCGGCACCCCGTGCAAAGTAAAGCTCCTGAAAATAAGTGCGGATGGCATCCGGGGTGTTGAGCTGCGCATAGTCATTTTCATGGCAGCGGGCGGCATACTGCAGGGCGTGCACATGCTGGTGCAGCATCTGCGGCACCGCGCAGCCTTCCAGCCGGAAGCAGTACACCTTGCTCTCTGCCGCGCTGCGGCGGCCTTCGCGGTTGCAGCGCCCGGCGGTCTGCAGCAGCGAGTCCAGCCCGCACTGTTCCCGGTAGGCGGCGGGGAAGTCTACGTCCACACCGGCCTCGATCAGGGAGGTGGACACCACCCGGCAGGGAAGGCCGTCCGCCAGCCGCTGCCGGATTTCTTCCAGCTGGCGGCGGCGGTCTGCGGCGCACAGCAGGGTGGTCAGGCAGAAACTGCCTTCTTCGGGCAGGGCAGCATACAGTTCCTGCGCCGTCTTGCGGCGGTTCACCACGCACAGCACCTGCGGCAGGGCGGCCAGCTGTGCTGCAAGTTCTTCCTGCGGCAGCGTGCCAATGTCCCGGATGGTCGTGCGGCGGAGGGTCTCATAGAGTGTTTCCGTGTCCGGGCTGATCTCCTGCATCCGCAGTTCCGGGGCAAATTCCTTGAAAAGGGATTCCAGCGCAGGCTGGGTGGCAGTGCACAGCACAGCGGTGGCGTGGTAATGCTGCACCAGCTGGGCAATGGCGCTGATGCAGGGCTTGAGGGAGTCCAGCGGCAGAGTCTGTGCCTCGTCAAAAATGATCACGCTGTCAGCGATGTTGTGCAGCTTGCGGCAGCGGCTGCTGCGGTTGGCATAGAGCGACTCAAAAAACTGCACGGCGGTGGTGACGATGACCGGCGCATCCCAGTTTTCGCTGGCCAGCAGCTGGCGGTACTGGGCGGGTGTCAGGTCTTCGGTGTTGGTGGTCTTGTATTCGGCGCTGGAATAATCCGCAAGGACGTTTTCCTCCCCCAGAAGCTTTGTGAAGTTTGCAGCGGTCTGGTCGATGATGGACATATACGGGATGACGTAGATCACCCGCTTCATGCCCTGCGCGGCGGCGTGCTCCAGCGCGAAGGCCAGCGATGCAAAGGTCTTGCCGCCGCCGGTGGGCACAGTGAGGGTGTAGAGCCCCTGCGGCCCGTGGGCCCCTTTGTCCAGACAGGCTTGCAGCACGGCGTTGCGCTGGCGGCTGACCGGGGTGGTGCTCTCCGCGCCGAGATAGCGCTCTGCCTGTGTCCGGGCCTTTTCCAGCAGGGCGGGGATGCCCTCGCCGCCGCCGCGGGGCGCGGCCCGGCCGTTCATGAAGGTCTCGGTATCGAGGAAGTCTGCGTCCACCAGGCAGGAGTAGAGCATCCGGGTGAAGAAGGCAAAATCCAGCAGGTCGCGGTTGGCCCAGGCGGGCGGGGCGCTTTGCGGCAGGGGCACTTCCTGCCAGCCGCCGTAAGGCTCCACGGGCTTTTTCAGGCGGCCGAACAGGGTGCCGTCCTCCGGGTCCGCATTCCGCTGATTGCCGCCATCCGGCAGTCCGGTGTGATGGCCCGCAACGGCAAAGGCCGCCTGCGGGTGCGGCGGGCGGCATTTCATGGCTTCCTGCGCCCCGGCGGTGGCGTGGTCCACCCGGGGGCCGTCTTCCAGCAGCCGTTTCTGGAAGGCAGTGCTGTATTTGCCGATGTCATGCAGCCAGCCGGCGAAGCGGGCTTCCTCCGTTGCGCCGAAGGGTGCGGCAAACTCTCCGGCCAGGTCAGCTGTGCCGGAAAGGTGTTCATAGACGGTTTGTGTGCGGGCTTTATCCTCGCTGATGTGGGCAAGTGCCGGATTCGAATTCATGGATGCCACTCCTTTCCTATCTGCCCCAACGATACCGCGCTTTGGGAATGCTGTCAAGAAATGGCAAAAACTTTGGTGCTCTGCACGAAACGGGCAGCGCGTTCCCCGGCATTCTGCCAAAAACAAAACCGCCCTCCCGCGCCCGGAAGGGGCAGGGGAGAGCGGTGAAAAGGGACGGTTTAATCTTCTTCGTGGGATTCCATGGCGTTGAACCGCTCAAGAAAGCTGTGCTCCACGCCCTCGGACTTGTAGCCCGGCATGGTGTCCAGCGCCACGGCGTGGATGCTGCGGAAGATGCTGTTCTCGATGTTGGGGTTGTCACGCTTCAGGCGGCGCAGCAGGGTCTTGACCTCCTGCCGCTTGGAACCGCCGCCGCCGTTGTCGCACATGGTGCAGTTTTCGGTAAAGCGGCAGGCGCACTGGATGAATTCCAGCTCATTGTAGCGCTTCCACGCCAGAATATCTTCCTCGCGGATGCAGTACATCGGGCGGATGAGGGTCATGCCGGGGAAGCTGGTGCTGTGGAGCTTGGGCGGCATGGCCTGCAGCTGGGAGCCGTAGAACATGCTCATGACGGTGGTTTCGATCACATCGTTGAAGTGGTGGCCCAGTGAAATTTTATTGCAGCCCAGCTCCTTGGCCTTGCTGTACAGGTGGCCGCGGCGCATCCGGGCGCAGAGATAGCAGGGATTTTTGTCGGTGTTGTTGGCCACGGCAAAAATGTTGCTTTCAAAGATGGTCACCGGGATGTGCAAAAGCTCTGCATTGCTCTCAATTTTCTGGCGGTTGATCTCATTGTAGCCGGGGTCCATCACCAGAAACACCAGCTCAAAGGGCACATCGCTGTGGCGCTGCAGTTCCTGCATGAGCTTTGCCATCAACATGGAGTCTTTGCCGCCGGAGATACACACGGCAATGCGGTCACCTGCCTGCACCAGCTCGTAGCGCTTCACGGCCACGATAAACGGCGTCCACAGTTCCTTGCGGTATTTTTTGATGATGCTGCGTTCGATCAGCTGATAGGGTTCCAAATCTCGCTTCATAATACTCCTCTTTATTGGGTCAGGGCGTTGTAACAGGCATCGAACGCCTGCAGAAAGCCGGTGATCTCATCCTCGGTGGTCAGGTGGCTCAGGCTGATGCGCCACGAGGACAGGGCGTTGCGCCGGTCATGGCTCACGGCGAACACCGCCCGGGAGGGCAGCCCGTCCGACGAGCAGGCCGATTTGACCGAGACGCACACGCCTTTGGCGTCCAGCTCTCGCTGGAACACGGTGCCCTTCACGTTCTGTACGCTCAGGTTCAGGATCTGCGGCACGGCGTGCTCCGGGCTGTTGATGCGTACCTTGGGGTACTTTGCCAGCTCTGTGCGCAGGCGGGCATTCAGGGCACGGATGTGTTCCACCCGGGCGGGCAGCTCGGTCACGGCCTTGTCCAGTGCCAGCGCCAGCGAGCAGGCCAGTGCCACGGTGGGCGTGCCGCTGCGGTAGATGGTGGTGCTTTCGCCGCCGTGGATGAGGGGCTCCAGCGCAAGGCCCCGGCGCTTGACCAGCACGCCGATGCCGTTCAGCCCGTAGAATTTGTGGGCGGTCAGGCTCATGGTGTCGATGCCGTCGAAAGAAACCGGCAGCTTGCCCACGGCCTGGGTGGCGTCTACATGAAAATGGCAGTGGGGGCGGTCTTTCAGAAGTTCCGCGATTTCCGCCACCGGCTGCACCACGCCCAGTTCGCTGTCCACGGCGGTGACGGCCACCAGAATGGTGTCCGGGCGCAGCAGCTCTTTCAGGTGGTCAAGATCCACCGTGCCGTCCTGCCGGATGTCCACAAGGTCGATCTCGTATCCCTGCTCCTGCAAAGCGGTCAGGCTGCCGCTCACCGAGGAATGCTCCAGCGGGGTGGAGATGATGTGCTTGCCGTGGTGGCGCTCCAGCCGGGCGATGCTCTTGATGGCAAAGTTGTTGGCCTCGCTGGCACCGGATGTATAGATGATCTCGGCGGGCTGCACCCCCAGGCTGCGGGCGATGCTCTGGGTGGCCTCGTCGATGGCGGCCTTGGCGGCGGCACCGGCCGCATGGCGGGAGTTGGCATTGCCCGGGCAATGGCGCTCTATTTCACAAAACCGCGCCAGCACGGCTTCATCCACCGGCGTGTTCGCGGAATAATCCAGATAGATCATAGATCCTCCTGAGATACACATTATAATAGTAGGAAATTGCAGCAGGTTCTATTATAGTGCGCTTTGGCCCGGATTGCAAGAGAGCGGCGCAAAACTTCCGGGCTGGAAATCCAAGAGAATTGCCCAAAACGGTTGCGAAGCGGCAAAAAGTCTGCTATAATCACAAGAAAGACTGCCCGCGGCCTTTTGCGGGGCTTTGGGCGGCAGTCTTGTTTGGAAAGAGCCTGAAGGAAAGGGGAGAGCACCATGCTGCACACGAATCACCGACTGCGCTGCACAGCTTTTTCCATTTTCCGGGCGGAATCATTGTTCCCAAATTTCAGAGGCATTGCCGTTTGAACAACGGCGGTGCCTCTTTTTTTGGGCTGGGAAGTTCTGTAGGAGGCAGAAAAACTCATGAGTGAAAAAATCGACTACTCCAAAGGCATTTACGACGCGCGCCAGCTGGGCGCGGGCCGCATGTTCATCCTGGGCGTACAGCACATGTTTGCCATGTTCGGCGCAACGGTGCTGGTGCCGCTGCTCACCGGCCTGAGCGTTTCCACCACCCTGCTGTGCGCGGGTCTGGGCACCCTGCTGTTCCACCTCATCACCAAAAAGAAGGTCCCGGCATTCCTCGGCTCTTCTTTTGCGTATCTGGGCGGCTTCTCCATCGTGGCCCCCATGCTGGCAGATGCAGACGGCAACCTGACCGTTGCCAACACCAAGATGCTGCCCTACGCCTGCGCCGCCGTCGCATTTTCCGGTCTGGTGTATCTGGTGGCCAGCCTGCTGATCTCCACCTTCGGCATCCGCCGCATCATGCGGTTCTTCCCGCCGGTGGTCACTGGCCCCATCATCATCTCCATCGGCCTGATCCTGGCCCCCTCTGCTATCAAAAACTGCCAGTCCAACTGGATCCTGGCCTTTGTGGCACTGGGTGTCGTGATCGTGTGCAACATCTGGGGCAAGGGCATGGTCAAGATCCTGCCCATCCTCATCGGCGTGCTGGTGTCCTACGCCGTGGCGCTGGTCACCGGTGCCGTGGACTTCCAGCGCATCTCTGAGGCAGCCTGGATCGGCATCCCCCTGCACAAGGAGGCCATGGGCCTGTTCGCCATCGACGGCAGCCCGGAGTTCATCAGCGCTCTGTTCACTATCATTCCCATCGCACTGGCTACCATGATGGAGCACATCGGCGATATTGCCGCCATCAGCGCCACCGTTGGCCACAACTACATCAATGACCCCGGCCTGAACCGCACCCTGCTGGGCGACGGTCTGGCCACCACCATGGCCGGCCTGCTGGGCGGCCCGGCCAACACCACCTACGGCGAGAACACCGGCGTGCTGGCTCTGAGCAAGATCTACGACCCGCTGGTCATCCGCATTGCCGCTGTGCTGGCCATCATCCTGAGCTTCAGCCCCAAGTTTGAGGCGGTCATCAACACCATCCCCACCGGCATCATCGGCGGCATCAGCTTCGTGCTGTACGGCATGATCTCCGCCATCGGTGTGCGCAACGTGGTCGAGAACCGCGTGGACTTCACCAACAGCCGCAACCTGATCGTGGCTGCTGTCATTCTGGTGTGCGCTCTGGGCTTCAACTCGGTGGGCGGCGTCAGCTTTGCCATCGCAGGCGTCACCATCAACCTGTCCGGTCTGGCTGTGGCTGCCATCGCAGGCATCCTGCTCAACGCCATCCTGCCGGGCAACGACTACGAATTCGACGCTGCCGACGGTGCCGAGGCCGCTTCCAGCAGCAACCTGCAGGTCTGATATCTATACTATAATAGTACAAACCGCGAAAGCCGCTCTGCGCACTGCAGGGCGGCTTTTCTGCTGGGTTCGCATAGGCGCAGAAAGGGTGCATAGGGCAAATAAACTAAAATTCGGACCATGTTTTTAGTGACCCTGCCAGATTTTTAAAAGTAGGAATTATTCTTAAAATTATCCTTGACTAACTAGGAATTATTCGCTATAATAGAGCCATGAGAAGCGCCGGTGAGTACCAACACCGCTGCTTCGGTCAAAAGAAAAACAGAGAATGATGGAGGTCTATTCTTATGAAGAAATATGTTTGCACCGTTTGTGGTTATATTGCTGAAGGCGAGATCCCGGCTCAGTGCCCCGTCTGCAAGGCTCCGGCCTCTGCATTTGTGGAAAAGACCGGCAACACCTACGTCACCGAGCATGTGGTGGGCATCGGCAAGGCCGAGGGCGTGCCGCAGGAGATCGTGGACGGTCTGCGCGCAAACTTTGAGGGCGAGTGCAGCGAGGTCGGCATGTATCTGGCTATGGCTCGTGTGGCCGAGCGCGAGGGTTACCCCGAGATCGCCGAGGCTTACAAGCGCTATGCTTATGAGGAAGCGGACCATGCATCCCGTTTTGCCGAGCTGCTGGGCGAGGTTGTCACCGACAGCACCAAGAAGAACCTGATGATGCGTGCCGAGGCCGAGTGCGGCGCCTGTGCCGGCAAGATGGACCTGGCCAAGAAGGCAAAGGCTCTGAATCTGGATGCCATCCACGACACCGTCCATGAGATGGCAAAGGACGAGGCCCGCCACGGCCGTGGCTTCGAGGGCCTGCTGAAGCGCTACTTCAACACCGAAGTCTGATCAGGTTTCCCCAGTCATCCATTCTGCCCGCTGCAGGACGCATTGCCCTGCAGCGGGCTTTTTGCGCTTGACAGCCTGTGCCCCGGCGGCTTATACTGGGAAAAATGGGGAACAAAAGGGGAATGGGAATGGAGAAACTTGCCAAAAACAAAACGGCCCCGGGCCGCTACGCCCTGCTGGACGAGCTGCGCGGACTGGACCTTGTCAGCATGATGCTGTATCATGCCTGCTGGGATCTGGTGTTCCTGTTCGGCGTAGAAATGAACTGGTATGCCGCGACGCCGGGTCATCTGTGGTAGCAATCCATCTGCTTGGTGTTCATCCTGCTTTCCGGCTTCTGTGTGCCGCTGGGGCACCACACTCTGCGGCGCGGCGCGACGGTCTTCGGAGCCGGGGTGCTGATCACGGCGGTGACGCTGCTCTTTATGCCGGAGGAACGGGTCGTCTTCGGCGTGCTCACCCTGCTGGGCTCGGCCATGTTGCTGAACGGCCTGCTGGAGCCGCTGCTGAAAAAGGTACCGCCCGCTGTCGGTCTCGCCGTGGCGGCGGTGCTGTTCGCGCTGACCTATCATGCGGCGGACCACTACCTCGGCATCGGTGCGCTGCGGCTGGCCCTGCCGGAAAGTCTGTATGCCAACTACTTCACGGCCTATCTGGGTTTTTACCCGTGGTGGTTCTATTCTACCGATTATTTCCCGCTGGTGCCGTGGCTGTTTTTGTTCTGGTGCGGCTATTTCCTGCACGGGGTCGTGGGCCGCACACGCATGGAACCGCTGCGCCGTTCGGTCTGCGCCCCGCTTGGCTGGATGGGGCGGCATTCGCTGGTGCTGTATCTGCTGCATCAGCCGGTCATCTTTGGGGTGCTTTGGGTCATCTTCCAAATTTTTCACTAAAAAGGCTTGACATGGCCCGTCAGCTGTGGTATCCTATCGGTGGTTAGAGAGAGCTAACCGTTAGGAGAGCGCGTCTGTGGTTCCAGACGCGTTTTCACGGAACATAAAGTTAGAGATATCTAACTAATATTGATTTGAGAGAGGTCGATCTTTTATGAGCAAAGTAGCAGTCGTATTCTGGAGCGCAACCGGCAACACCGAGACCATGGCAAACTGCGTCGCAGAAGGCGCAAACGGCACCATCGTGCCCTGCGGCGAGATGAACGCTGCAAAGCTGGCTGAGTTTGATGCAGTGGCTTTTGGCTGCCCCGCAATGGGCGCCGAGCAGCTGGAGGAGAGCGAGTTCGAGCCCATGTTCTCTGACCTGGAGGGCTCCCTGAACGGCAAGAAGATCGCCCTGTTCGGTTCTTACGGCTGGGGCGACGGCCAGTGGATGCGCGACTGGGTCGAGCGTGCGCAGGGTGACGGCGCACAGGTGCTGAACGGCGAAGGCCTGATCTGCAACGAGGCACCGGACGACGATGTTCAGGCAGCCTGCCGCAAGCTGGGCGCAGACCTGGCTGCATGGTAAGCCGGAAAAGCTTCTCTTGACAAAAAAGGTCTGGTGCGCTAAACTGTAAAAATGCCGCGTGTCGGCGTTTTTATAAGGTTGAAAGTTAGAAGACTCTAACTTTTCCGGGCGCAGCAGACCCTGTACAGAATGCAAAATGGCGGCAGGGGACAGCAGGCGGAAAAAGCCTGTGCTCCTGCCGTTTTTCGTTTGAAAAGGCGGTGTGTATGGCAGTGGCTGCAGCAATTGGTGTAACGGTAGGCTTTGCATTTCTGCGTGGTGCGGTGCGCCGCGCTGCGATCCGTTCGGCCCGGAAAAGCAGAAGGTGAAGATCAGGAGGAACGGACCCGATGTCGAAGGCCCCGAAGAATTTGGACAAAAAACGCGCAGAGGAAAAGCTGCTGGTCAGCGAGATGATCGCTCTCTACTGCCGCAAACAGCACGGCACCCCCAAAGGCAGCCTGTGCCCGGAGTGCCAGCAGCTGCACGACTATGCCCTGGCCCGCATCGACCGGTGCCCGTTCATGGAGACGAAAACTTTCTGCTCGGCCTGCAAGGTACATTGCTACAAGCCGGAAATGCGGGAGAAGATCCGTGCGGTCATGCGCTGGGCCGGCCCGCGGATGCTGCCGGTGCACCCGGTGCTTTCCCTCAAGCATGTGGCGGTGACCCTCAAGGCGAAGCGCGAAGCCCAAAAGGCTGGCTGAGTTTTCCAGCATAAAGCCTCTGCACCCGGGGCAACCTAAGGGCAGAGAGGTGATAAACATGGAAAACATCGGCGTGACCTGTGATGTCTGCGAGTGCTGCCACAATGTTGGCGGCTGCAAGTGCGACCTGCCCCAGATCAAAGTGACGGAGCAGTGCACCTGCACCACCCAGCAGGTGGAGACCCCGCACTACTGCCAGAATTACGAGAAAAAGTAAACCCCTGACGCAAAACAGCTCCCGCCAGAGCATTCCTCCGGCGGGAGCTGTTTTCGTTGTACTGTAAAGTTACCGCAGCGTCACGTTGCAGGTGGCAAGGCTGCGCACCAGCGTGCCGACGCTCTCCTTCATCTGGATGCCGGCAAAGCCCAGCGCAAAGGCGGCCTGCACATTGGCCAGGTTGTCGTCGATGAAGACGCACTCGTCCACCTTCAGGCTGTATTTGTCCAGCAGGGCCTGATAGATGCGGGCGTCGGGCTTGTTGATGTGCACCTCGCAGGAGGCCACGCCGCCGTCAAACTGGTCCAGCACGCCGCGGGCGGTCAGCAGTTCCAGGATGTCCTCGGGGATATTGCTCAGGTAATAGACGCAGTAGCCGTGGTTCTTCAGGCGGCGCACCAGCTCGATCATCCGGTGGCGGGGCCGCAGGATGTGGGTCCAGTCGTCCAGCACGCCCTGCACCTCGAACTCGCACCCGGCAGCTTGGGCATTCTTCAGCATGGTGGCATTGCCCTCAAAGCGGGAGATGAGCCCGGCGTCCAGCTTCTTCCACTCCTCGCTGCCAAAGGTGAGGTCGTAGACCTTTTCCTCCATCTCGGCACTGCACAGCCGGTCCACCAGATAAGCTTTCGGGTCAAAATCGACCATCACGCCGCCGATATCAAAAATGATGCTTTTATACATAAAACGATCCTCTGTTTTTCTGCAAAAATTTCCATTTGTAGTATAGCACAAACCGCCTCCCGGTTTCCACTGCTTTTTTGCATAGCAGCTGCCTGCCCGGCATAAGTTGTGGCAGAAAGGGGAGAGGTGCCGTGACCATCCGGGAATTGTGTGAAAAAGAGGTCGTGCAGCTGGAACGCGGCGTGTGCCTTGGCCGGGCCGATGACCTTGATTTTGACCCGGCCACCGCCCGGCTGCAGAGCCTGATCCTGCTGGGGCGGCCCCGGCTGTTCGGGCTGCTGGGCCGGGACGAGAGCCTGACCATCCCCTGGCAGGAGATCGAGACCATCGGCACGGATGCCATCCTTGTGCACACGGCCCTGCCGGAACCGCCCCCGCAGGCGCAGGAGCTGACCTTCTGGCAGAAGGTAAAGAAAACGCTGGGAATGTGAGTTTTTTGTAAAATCAGGGGTGGACTTTTTCGGAGAAGTGACTATAATAATCGCAGAAGCTTTGTGCAAAAAGCATAGAGAAATCGTTCTTTCAAGCCCTGCCGGGGCTTTCATGACGTTGAAAACACGGATCGTGGAAAGGAAAACAGACCAATGAAAACTCCCAAACCGCTTCTGACCCTGCGGATGGTGTTCCCTGCGGCGGCATCGCTCATCGTGCTGCTGCTGGGCGAGTGGATCGCCCGCGGGTCGCTGACCGCTGATACATTTGCAAGTTTTATTTTCCCGCATATCGGTGCCTATCTTCTGGCCTGGCTGCTGCTGTTTCTGGTGTGGATGCTGCTGGACTGGATCTTCCGCTTTCCACCGCTGTCCACGCTGGGCATGGCGGTGCTGGGCTGTGCGCCCTGCGCGGTGAACTTCTACACCCTGCAGCTGCGCGGTGAGCCCTTCCTGCCCTGGGATCTGATGCAGGTGTCCGAGGCTGCCGGGGTCGCCTCGGCGGCCGGCATCAAAATTCAGACCAGCATGATCGTCACCATCGTCGTGGTGCTGGTGCTGATGGTGGGCAGCTTTTTCCTGTACCGCGGGCGGCATAAGCAGCGGTGGCTGCCCCGTCTGGCGGGCAGTGCGGCCACCGCTGCCGCCATCTGCCTGCTGGTGTTCGGCGTGTATCTGCAGCCCGCCGTCACCCAGGTGCTGGGCATCACGCCGGACGCCTGGATGCAGGACCGCTATTACCGCTATTACGGCGTCGTCACCGGCTTTATGACCAACCTGACCAATCTGGAGATCGACAAGCCGGAGGGTTATTCCGAGGAGACGGTGGACGACCTGCTGGACAAGGTGGACGAGAGCCGGAACTTCAGCACCGGCCCGCTCTATTCCACCAGCTACAGCGCCACTACCCCGAAGGACGAGCAGGAAAAGCAGCCCACCATCATCTATGTGATGGACGAATCCTACTGGGATGTGTCGGAGCTGGAACAGTACGGCATCGAGTTCGACACCGACGTTTCCGCCAACCTGCACGCCCTGCAGCAGACCAGTGCCTATGGCCGGGCCTACAGCCCCAGCTTCGGCGGCGGCACCTGTGACGTGGAGTTTGAAGCTCTCACCGGCTACTCGGTGTCCTTCCTGCCCAGCGGCAGCAAGCCCTACCAGCAGCATGTCACCAAACCCATGTTCGCCCTGCCCAATTACCTGCGGCTCAAAGGCTACCAGACGGCGGCGGTGCACTGCTTCTGGGCCAAGTACTGGAGCCGCGACAAGGCCTACCCCAACCTCGGCTTTGAGGATTTCATCAGTCTGGAAGACATGCACGGCGTGAACAAAGTGCGCAAGCACTACTGGACCAGCGGCCTTGTCACCGACGATTCCATGGCCGACCAGATCATCCAGCAGTACGAGAAGATGAGCGCTTCCTCGAACGAGCCCATCTTCCTGCACGCGGTCACCATGCAGAACCATACCAATTATAATAAGGACAACTACCCCGACGACGAGCGGGTGAAGGTGCTCAAGCACCCGGCGGGCATGTCGGCCAGCACCGTGGGCGCGCTGGAAGACTTCGCCACCGGCATCCGGGACGCAGATGCCATGCTGGGCAAGCTGACCGAATACTTCTCGCAGGTGGACGAGCCGGTCATTCTGGTGTTCTGGGGCGACCACTATAACCCCATCGACTCCAACTACGATGTCTACACCACCACCGGCTACGCCAGCGATTCCAGCTCGGACCCGCGCCTGCACCAGACCACGCTGCTCATGTGGTCCAACTACAGCCAGCAGCAGGTGGACCTTGGCACCATCGCCGCCTATGACATCTCGCCGGTCATGATGGACATCTTCGGGCTGGACGAGCCGCTCTACTTCCAGTTTTTGAACCGGCAGCTGCGGGTGGCCAGCCGCACCAATACCCGCGGCACCACCATGAACCTGGACGGCACGACCACCACCGAGCCTACCGAGTTCCAGCAGCGGTGGAGCAATGAGCAGTGGTTTTTGCAGTACGACCTGATGTTCGGCAAGGGGTACGCCCTCAAACGCATGGGTCTTGCGGGTCTGAGCGGCGTGGATACAGGCAAATGAGCGAAAAACAGACGATTTCTTTGTAAAAAACAGAGAAAAACTCTTGCAACCGGCTTTTATTTGTGATATTATAACAAAGCATTACACACGCATCACTATGCCCTTTTGTGCTCCGCAGGGAGTGGAGGGCAGTCCGAAGCCGTCCGATACGGCCAAGGATCACGGTGTGCGGAGGCAAAACAATATCTGGAGGTATTTTTACTATGGCAGTCGTTTCTATGAAGCAGCTTCTCGAGGCAGGTGTGCACTTCGGTCACCAGACCCGCCGCTGGAACCCCAAGATGGCTAAGTACATCTTCACCGAGCGCAATGGTATCTATATCATTGACCTGCAGAAGACCGTGAAGAAGCTGGACGAGGCTTACAACTACGTGAAGGAAGTTGCAGCTGAGGGCGGCGACATCCTGTTCGTCGGCACCAAGAAGCAGGCTCAGGAGTCCATCCGTGACGAGGCTCTGCGCTGCGGCATGCACTACGTCAACGCTCGTTGGCTGGGCGGCATGATGACCAACTTCCGCACCATCCGTAAGCGCATCGACCGTATGGATCAGCTGGCTAAGATGAAGGAGAACGGCACCTTCGAGCTGCTGCCCAAGAAGGAAGTGGCTAAGCTGGAGCTGGAGATGGAGAAGCTGGACAAGTACCTGGGCGGCGTCAAGAACATGAAGACCCTGCCGAAGGCTATGTTCATCGTCGATCCTCACAAGGAGCGCATCGCTGTTGCTGAGGCCCGCAAGCTGAACATCCCCATCGTGGCTATCGTTGATACCAACTGCAACCCCGACGAGATCGACTACGTCATCCCCGGCAACGACGACGCTATCCGCGCTGTCAAGCTGATCGCCGGCGCTATGGCTGACGCTGTGCTGGAAGGCAAGCAGGGCAACCAGGAGGCCGCTCCCGCTGAGGATGCAGCAAACGCCTGATTTCCCATCTCACAACCAAACAAATAACGTGTAAGGGAGAATAACAAAAATGGCTATTTCTGCAAAGGACGTTATGGAACTGCGCAAGCAGACCGACTGCGGCATGATGGAGTGCAAGAAGGCTCTGACCGAGGCTGACGGCAACTTCGAGAAGGCAATCGAGATCCTGCGCGAGCGTGGTCTGGCTACCGCTGCAAAGAAGGCAAGCCGTACCGCTGCCGAGGGCATGGTCTACGCAGATTACTGCCCCGAGTGCAAGGTCGGTGTTGTCATCGAAGTCAACGCTGAGACCGACTTCGTTGCCAAGAACGACAAGTTCGTTGCTTTCGTCAAGGAGGCAACTCAGGTCATCATGAAGCAGAACCCTGCTGATGTTGAGGCTCTGATGGCTTGCAAGACCGAGAACGGCGAGACCGTGGACGAGGCTCTGAAGAACCTGATCCTGGTCATCAAGGAGAACATCAAGGTTCGCCGTTTCGTCCGTTACGAGGGCGTCTGCTCTGCATACGTCCACGGCGGCGGCACCCACGGCATCCTGGTCAACTTCGAGACCACCAACGACATCGACAGCAAGGACGAGTTCACTGCTTACGGCAAGGACATCGCCATGCAGGTCGCAGCTGCTAACCCCAGCTACGTCGATGAGGCTTCTGTCCCCGCTGAGGTCGTTGCCAAGGAGAAGGAGATCATGCTGGCTCAGATGGCTGGCGATCCCAAGAACGCCAACAAGCCTGATGCTGTGAAGCAGAAGATGATCGAGGGCAAGATCAAGAAGTTCTTCAAGGAGAACTGCCTGGTCGATCAGGAGTTCGTCAAGGACGGCGACCTGACCGTTGCTCAGTACACCGCTAAGGTCGCTAAGGATCTGGGCGGCGACATCAAGATCGTCAAGTTCACCCGCTTCCAGAAGGGCGAAGGCCTGGAGAAGCGTGCTGACGACTTCGCTGCTGAAGTTGCAAGCATGGTGAAGTAATTGAACTTCCAAGGTTGAATTGGGAGCCGCAGTACCCGTAACAGGGCGCTGCGGCTCCTTTTTTGTTTGTGGTATCTTTGTTTGAATGGGCTTTACTGCGGAGCAGGGAAGGGAAAGTACACGATTTAGAATTGTCTCCGCTTCGCTCTGACAATAATAGCGGAAGTTTTATTTATATTTCGTGTTTGTCTACGAGTTGCGGCACCCAGCATTCGTTTCGTGCCTTGAACGGCACTCACGTCTTGTTGGCCGCTGCCCCAACAGCTTCTCCCTGTATTCCCCTTTTTGGCTTCGCCATCTTCCCCCGGCCGGGGGAAGTCTTTGCCACTGGCGGCGGTCGTCGCCGTTGCAGCCTGCGGGCCGCGACAAACACATTTTCACGAGAAGGGGCCCCATCGGGAAGATGCATGTCTATCAGCAAATGCTGTGCAGCGTTTACGTCGCTTTTCGCGAATGAGACCGTAAGATCGATCGCAATTGACGTTAAAAATGAATTTTGCCTTTAGGTCCCTTCCCGTGAAAAAGTGTTATAGAAACGACCGCAGTCGTTTCTATAATACATAACAAAAAATAAATATACATCTGTTATGCCCAGAGTGAAACGGAGGGCATTCTAAATCGTAAACACCGCAAACAAAAACGCCGCTGACAGTTTTGAAGCCGTCAGCGGCGTTGTGCTTATTCCGTTAAGCGATGCCTAAATCTGCAATCAGGCCTTTGCTTCGCTGTTGTGCTCAGCCTTCTTGTAAGCGGAGAAGGAGTGGAACACGATGTTCAGGCCCAGCACGATCAGCAGCACGGCAAGGATCAGCTGCAGGCCGTTTGCGATGAACACAGCGCCCCAAGTGGTCTCACCGGCAGGGATGGTAACAGAAGCGGCAGTGCTGATGGCCTTGACCATAGCGATCAGGCGCTGCACCAGTGCGGTAAAGGTGACGCACAGCATGATGATCAGCGGGGGGAACAGCATCTTGTTGCTGCGGCCGGTGACCTTCAGGAACACGCACAGGGTAGCCAGCACCAGTGCGCTCAGCAGCTGGTTGGCAGAGCCGAACAGCGGCCAGATGTTGGCGTAGCCGATCTTGGTCAGGATGAAGCCGAACACCAGAGTGATGAAGGTGGAGAAGTAGACGTTGCAGAGCAGCTTGCGCCAGCCCTCAGCGTGCTCCATGTCGTCCACGCTGAACAGCTCCTGGAAGCTCATGCGGCCAATGCGGGCCACGGCATCCAGACTGGTCAGAGCCAGTGCGGAAACACACATGGTCATGAACACGGTAGCAGCGTAGGCGGGCACACCGAACATCTCAAAGAAGCCGGCAACGCCGCGGCTGAAGATCTGGAACGGGGTACCGGCGGCAGGGGTGCCGTCGGCAGCTGCGGCAGCACCGGCTACGCACAGAGCCAGAACAGCCAGCAGGCTTTCAAGGATCATGGCACCGTAGCCGACCTTCAGCATATCCTTCTCGTTCTCAACGGTCTTGGAGGAAGTACCGGAGGAAACAAGGCTGTGGAAACCGGAAACTGCACCGCAGGCCACGGTGACGAACAGGATGGGGAACATGGTGCCCAGCTTTTCGTTGGTAAAGCCGGTGAACACAGGCAGGTTCATGGTGGGGTGTGCAACCAGCAGACCAACCACAGCGCCCACGATCATGGCCACGAACATAAAGGTGGTCATGTGGTCACGGGGCTGCTTGAGCAGCCACATGGGCAGCACAGCAGCAAAGAAGATGTACACAAAGGTGATGTAGCTCCAAGCGGCCTTGCCCAGGATCAGGGGCAGGTTTGCGCCGATGACAAAGGACAGCACGATGAACACGATGCTGATAACGCTTTCCTTCCAGCCGGAGAAGTTGAACTTCTTCTGCAGCAGGCCAAAGACAACGGCGAACACCATGAACATGATGGAAACCATACCGGCAGCGCCGTTGGTCTTGGCGGCTTCGACCATTGCGCCGTCTGCGCCAAAGGCGTTGAAGGTGCCGGCAACCATGTCCGCAAAGGCAGCGATGACGATGCCGCAGAACAGCCAGCAGAACAGCAGGAACAGCTTGCGGCCGGTCTTGCCGATGTACTTTTCGATCAGCATGCCCATGCTCTTGCCGTCATTCTTAACGGAAGCATACAGGGCACCAAAGTCGGTGACAGCGCCGAAGAAGATGCCGCCCAGCAGCACCCACAGCAGCACCGGCAGCCAGCCGAAGGCAGCGGCCTGAATGGCACCGGTAACAGGGCCTGCACCGGCAATGGAGCTGAACTGGTGAGCAAACACCGTCCAGCCGTTGGTGGGCACATAGTCCCGGCCGTCCTCATGGACAACTGCCGGGGTCTTGGCAGCGGGGTCGATGCCCCACTTGTTTGCCAGCCAGCGGCCGTAAAGCATATAAGCGCCAAACAGACACACGGCGGCGATCAATACGATGACCAGCGTATTCATTGTTTTTACCTCTTTCCTTTCTTGGCATCCGGCAAATGTCAGCGGCATGGGCTCTTTTGCGGCGGCAGGGTGTAAAAAAGGCCCCGTCCTCCTGCGTTCGTTCCATTTGGGACGAACCATCGAAGACGAAGGCCTTCACATACACTGCACATTGTGTATGGAATACTCCGCGGTACCACTTCGTTTGCTGCACGGGGCAGCCACTCCCAGCGTACATATATACGCAGCCCCGTAACGTGGGCAAAACGGCCATGCATTACTGGAAGGCGGGGTCAGCGCCTTTGTTCACACAGGCTGCTCGCAGGGGAGAACGCTTTGCTCCTGACTGCCGCCCTTGCATCAGATGGGCGGCTCTCTGGGAGAGGGTGCTGCAAAGAATCATGTCCTGTTCATCGCATTTGCCGAATGATTGTCCGTATTTTAGTGCGGAATTCACAGATTGTCAATATCTTTGGCACAAGTTCGGAGGATGCACTAATTCAGGAAAGCGTTCTGCAATAATTTTTAGGTGATTTTTGTTCATGCGTGAAACGAAAAAAACTATACACATCCACGAATGAAAAGAGCTCACACAAAGCACTTGACTTTCACACTTTGATGTGCTAAAGTGATGATGCGAAAGAGCAAAGCGATAAATACAATGGAAAAACAGGGGATGCCTCCCGAAAAAGGCACAAGGAGACGGCTATGGCAGAGAAAAATTCCAGAAGAAACCCCACGACGGATGCGCTGTTCGACGCGATCCTCAGCCTGGAAACGCGGGAAGAATGCTATAATTTCTTCGAGGACCTGTGCACGGTCAAGGAGATCTCCGATATGGCGCAGCGGCTGGAAGCCGCAAAGCTGCTGCTGGACGGCAGCACCTACGACCAGATCGTGAAGGCAGTGGAGATCAGCACGGCCACCATCAGCCGCATCAACCGCTGCATCCAGTATGGCTCCGGCGGCTACCGCGCGACCATTGAAAAGGTGCGCGGCACCCAGAACCCCCAAAAGCAGAAGTAACACCGGCACACCCGGCAGGCATAGAATGGGGCGTATGAAGCCCATCTGCACCGAAAGGAAGGAACTGCTATGTCTGATACGACCAACTGCCCCCGCACCGAGTGTTCATGCCCCTGCCTGCCCAAGGTCACGCTGGACCAGGCTGTCATCGACCTGGTGGAGAGCATCGCTCTGCAGGAGAACGCACTGAGCCACATCCTCTGCGCCGAGAGCCGCAAGATGAATGCCGCCATGGAACTGGACGGCCTGGACCTGTGCAAGCTGCTGGAAGTGAACGACTCGGCCACCAACATGGTCCATGCCGTGGCAAACCTTGAGCTGGTGCTCAAGGATAAGCTGGAGTTCATCTCCAACAATCTGTATTACCCGCCTGCAGGTACGGATACGTCGTCTGCCTGCTGAGCGCGCAAGCCTGCCTGCCCGGATGCCGGGCGGGCATTTTTTGTCTGCAGAATTGTATAAATTTGAGAAAAACCATTTGTTGGAATTGCTGATGCGGGCAATCTGTGCTATACTATACAATGTATCACCATGAAAGTGAGGGAATTTACAAATTGCTGAACTACGATGCGATCCTGTTTGATGTGGACGGGACCCTGATCGATTCCGCTCCCGGTATCATAAATACATTAAAAGAAGTCTTTGATAAGATGGGCGTGGACACCACGAATGTGAACCTGCGCCGTTACCTGGGCCCGCCGCTGCGCAAGAGCTTTGGCGAGCACTTCACCGACCCGGCCCTCATTGAAAAGGCCACCGAGCTTTACCGCGTGAGCTATGCCGTCAAGGGCAGCCATGAGGGTGCCGCCTATCCGGGCGCAGCCGAGATGCTGCGCCGCCTGAAGGAAGCGGGCTTCCTCCTGTGCACGGCGACATCCAAGCCCACCCAGGTGGTCACGCCCATTCTGGAAGAAAAGGGCCTGGCAGAGTATTTTGATTTTATTGGCGGCGCGTCCATGGACGAGAGCCGCGATACCAAGACGGACGTTGTGCGCTATGTGCTGGCCCAGCCCATGCTGCAGGGCAAGCGCGTGCTGATGGTGGGCGACCGCAGCGACGATATGCGCGGCGCAGCGGACTGCGGCCTGGATGCCGCCGGTGCGCTGTACGGCTACGGCAGCAGGGAAGAACTGGAACCCTTCCACCCGGTGCTGCTGGCCGAAAGCTGTGCCGACCTTGCTGCACAGCTGCTGGACGGCCGGGTGTAAGGCCGCACCAGTGCCCGATAAAAAGAGAATGGTGAGAGATATGAAACAGAATACACAACCGGAAAAGCAGTCGCTTACCCCCATGCAGAAGCAGGCCGTGCTGGTGTGCATCGTGTGTGCGCTGGCGGTCCTGCTGACCACCGGCATCACCCTTGCGCTGATCCGGCGCGGCAAGACGCCCTCGGTGCCCAGCGAGGAGCCGGGCAGCCAGGAGCTGGTGCCGGGCGAAGACGATATCTCGGATCATTATCAGATCAATGAGACCTCCAGCGCCCTGCTGCAGGAGACAGCAGATGCCGGCCAGGCCTACCAGGACGAAACGCTGTTCATTGGCGACTCCAACACGGTGCGCCTGTATGCCAGCGGCCTGATCAGCCTGCAGCAGTTCTGCGCGCAGACGGGCATCGGCACCTCGGCCGCCCTCTCGGAAAAGATCGTTACCTTTAAAAAGGATAACAACGCCTACACCATTGCCCAGGCAGTGGCCAAAATGAAGCCCCGCCGCGTGGTCATCATGCTGGGCACCAACGATACCGGCATGTCGGTGAATGAGTTCATTGCGAATTACACCGCGCTGGTGGAGGCCATCCAGCAGAGCTACGAGTACACGGACATCATCGTCAACACGGTGCCGCCGGTGCCCGCCGACCACTCCAACTACCCCAACATGGACCAGACCAAGATCGACGACTTCAACATGGCGCTGCTGGAGCTGTGTGAACAGAAGGGGCTGAAGTTCCTCAACAGCGCCGAAGCTCTGAAGGACGCCAACGGCTATGGCCGCGCGGACTACTATCAGTCCGGCGACATCCACCTGACTTCCGCAGGTCTCAAGGCTCTGCTGAGCTATGTGCGCACCCACGCTTATGAGAGCGAGGACCGCCGCCCGGATACCAGCAACATCCCGGCCCGTGCGGAGTACACCCCTGACCCCAGTTCGGCTGTGGCCGCGTCCAGCTCGGAAGCAGCCTCCTCGGAGGAAGCAGTGCAGTTCACGGCAGAGTACCGCGTCGATAAGACGGGCGGCGGCAGCCTGACCAGCGGCAGCGACACCGGAAAGTCCTCGCTGGCCTATGACATCACCAGCAGTGCACAGTCCGTCAGCGTGACGGCCGTGCCGCAGGAAGGCTATGTCTTCGTCAAGTGGAGCGACGGCGTCACCCAGAGGACCCGCACAGACTCGAACTTCAAGCAGAACCTGGATGTGACGGCGGTGTTCTCCGCAGCGTCCATCCACATCAGCAGTTCCGGCAAGGCGACGGTCGGCAGCCACTGCACCTTCACCGCCAAGATCAGCGGCAAGTATCTGGATTCCGCCTCTATCCGCTGGTACACGAACGGCACCGAGGTCACGCGGGCGGCCGGTCAGACCAGTGTGCCGGTGCTCATCACCGAGGAGATGCAGGGCACCACCTTCAAGATCCAGGCCGTGGTGACCTACAACGACTGCACCGTGACCAGCAACACGCTGGAGGTGACGGTGGCCGGTGCACCGGCAGCTTCCGGCAGCTCCAGTTCGTCCAGTTCGTCTTCCAGCTCGTCCGGCAGCACCGGGTCCTCCGGCGCATCGTCGGGCAGTTCTTCCGGAGCTTCCTCCGGAACTACATCTTCCTCCACGGCTTCGTCCGGCTCCAACAGTGCTTCGAACGGTGCTGAGAGCAGCAGCTCGCACAGCACGGCGTTCTCCGGCAGCAGTTCTTCTTCCGGCAGCGCCAGCACGTCCCACAGCTCCTCTGCTTCTTCGTCGCACAGCACTTCGGAGAGCAGCAGCGCTTCTCACAGTTCGTCCGCTTCTTCGTCGGGCAGCTCGTCCCACAGCATGTCGGCAAGCACTTCTGGAAGCAGCAGTGCTTCCGGCAGCACCGAGGCCGAAAACGACTCGGCAGAGCAGCAGGCGTCCCGCTCCTGAGCGGGGAACCTTCCCGCCCTGCGCCGCATAGGCTGGCAGGAAGGGAGGCGTTTCCATGCTCTGTGAAGAACCCCGCGTCCCGGGTCTGCCGGGCGCAGAGGATGTGACCGACGGCGACGTGGATTACTACGGCACCGATTGGGAAAATGTGGACAATGGTGCACTGGAGGAGGAAATGCAGAAATGTGCTTCCACCCCGTGTGACGCAAAAACCACCTGCCCGGACAATGACCCGGAGCAAACCGACGCACAGACGTATCAAATCGTTTCAGAATGATCGGAAGCCAGCTCTGCCTGGGGTAGGGCTGGCTTCTCCCTGTTGTAGAACGCCCGGGCAAATGCGGCCCGTGCAGAAGGGAAAAGAGGGAAAAACTATGGCAAAGTATTATTGTGTATTGTTTGATGCAGACAACACGCTGCTCAACTTTGATGCAGCCGAAAGCAAGGCACTGGCCGAAACGCTGGTGAACTACGGCATCGAGCCGGACGCCGAGACGGTGCAGACCTACCGCACCATCAACGAGGAGCTCTGGCGCGCGCTGGAAAAAGGCCAGATCAAGCGCGAAAAGCTCATGAGTGAGCGGTTCACCCGCTTCCTCAAGGCCATCGACGCGGCAGGTGACGGCGCGGAGATGAACCGCTTCTATCTGGAGCAGCTCTCCACCCACCCGGACCTTGTCAACGCCGAGGTGCTGGACGTGCTGCGGGAGCTCTCCGAAGTGGCAACGCTGGCCGTCGTGAGCAACGGCTTCCAGAAGGTGCAGACCCGCCGCCTGGCAGAATCCGGCATCCTGAACTTTATGGAGGATGTTTTCATCTCTGAAAAGATGGGCTGCGAAAAGCCCAATGCCCGTATCTTTGATGCAGCCCTGCGCGCGCTGGGTGTGGAGAACCGGGAGCACGTTCTGATGGTGGGCGACAGCCTGCCCAGCGACATCCAGGGCGGCGTGAACGCGGGCCTGGACACCTGCTGGTTCAACCCGAACCACGCCGAGAACCCCGGCAAGGTGGTGCCCACCTACGAGATCGCAAGCCTGGAAGAACTGTATCCGCTGGTGATGGAGTCGGACGAGCTGGCCAATGTGGGCCTGAAGAACCGCCGCCACCAGTGCTGAACCAATAAGCGGATGGAGAACGGAATCATAAAACTATGCTGATACATTTGGAAAAACTAGGCAAGAGCTTTGGCGAAAAGATCGTCCTGCACGATGTGACGGCCAGCGTCGAGAAAGAGGACCGCATCGGCATCGTGGGCCAGAACGGTGCGGGCAAGACCACCCTGCTGAAGATCCTCACCGGCGAATATCAGGACTACGAAGGTGAGTTCAGCGTGACCCACGGCGTGACGCTGGGCTATCTGGAACAGAACGCAAAGCTGGACCCGACGCTGGATATCTACGGCGAGATGCGCTCCACCTTTGCGCCGGTGCTGGACGCCATGGCGCAGATGCAGATCCTGGAGCGCCGCATGGCCGCTGCGCCGGAAGACGCTGCCCTGCTGGCCCAGCACGACCAGCTGCAGAACATCGTGGATGCAGCCGACGGCTACAACATGGATGTGAACATCAAAAAGGTGCTGTCCGGCATGGGCTTTGCGCAGGATACCTGGCAAAAGAACATTGCGGTGCTCTCCGGTGGTGAGCTGACGAGGCTGCGTCTGGCAAAGCTGCTGCTGGAAAAGCCGGATGTCCTCATTCTGGACGAGCCCACGAACCACCTGGACTTTGCCACCATGGAATGGCTGGAAAATTACCTCAAGGGCTACTCCGGGGCCGTGCTGGTGGTCAGCCACGACCGCTACTTCCTCGATAACGTGTGTACAAAGATCTGGGAGGTATCCTTCCAGACCATGACCACCTACAAGGGCAACTTCTCGGCCTATCTGCCCCAGAAGGAAGCCGCCGACGCCCTGCGCCAGAAGCAGCACGATGCCGATGTGGCGCTGGCCGAAAAGCTGCAGGACTACGTGGACCGCAACCTTGTGCGCGCTTCTACCACCAAGATGGCCCAGAGCCGCCGCAAGCAGCTGGAAAAGCTGGAGATCACCGAAGCTCCCAAGGACGAGACGAACCAGCTCAAGTTCCGCTTTGAATATGACGTAGAGCCGTGGAATGAGCTGGTGCTGCTCAAGAACCTGACCATCCGGATCGGGGAGCGCACCCTGCTGGAACCCTTCACCTACACGGTGTGCCGTGGCGAACGGCTCATCATCGCGGGCCCCAACGGCGCGGGCAAATCCACCCTGATGCAGGTGCTGGACGGCAAGCGCCGCCCCTCCGGCGGTATGGTGCGGCTGGGCACCGGGGCCCGGCCCAGCATTTTTGCCCAGCAGCAGAACCGTCTGGGGCAGGGCAGGGTCATCGACGTCATCTGGAACAAGTACCCCCGCATGACCGAGCTGGAAGTGCGCAGCCATCTGGCAAAGCTGGGCTTCCGGGGCGAGACGGTGTTCAAGCCCTGCGAAGCGCTTTCCGGCGGCGAGCTGGCCCGCCTGCGCTTTGCGGAGATCGTGCTGGAACGGCCCAACCTGCTGTTCCTCGACGAGCCCACGAACCATCTGGACATCTACACCCGCGAGAACCTCACCGAGGCCCTCATGGCTTACACCGGCACGCTGCTGCTAGTGACCCATGACCGCCACCTGATGAACAGCCTGGCCTGCCCGATCCTGTATCTCGAGGACGGCAAGGCCACCATCTACCCCAGCTACGATGCCCTGATGGGCCGCAGCGCCCCGGCACCTGCCGTGCAGAAAGCGGCCGAACCCGCCAAAGCCGGTTACGGCAAGGAGCAGCGCCGCCGCCGCGCCGAGCTGCGGGCCAAGATCAAAGCCTGTGAGGATGAGATGGAGGCCTGCGGTGCCCGCGAGGTGGAACTGGACAACGAGATCAATTCCCCTGAGGTGTACAACGACCCCGACCTGCTGCGCCAGAAAAGCGACGAGCTGAGCGACCTGCGGTTCCATCAGGAAGAACTGTTCGCCGCCTGGGAAGCCGCCATGGAGGAGCAGGAAAGCTACGAGCAGAGCCAGACCGAAGAATAAAGGAGGGGACAGAATGCCAAGGAATCGACGCAGCTATGAAAAAACACGGCACATTGCGCTTTCCGGCCTGCTGTTTGCGCTGGCCATGGCGCTGTCTTTTATTGAGGGCACACTCACCATCCCGGGCCTTTTGCCGGGCATGAAGCTGGGCCTTGCCAACATCGTGGTGATGTATGCGCTGTTCTTCATGGGCCCAAAGCAGGCGCTGGTGCTGGATGTGCTCAAAGCGTTGTTCGTGTTTCTGGTGTCCGGCTTCACGGCGGGCTTCCTCTCGCTGTGCGGCGGCCTGCTGTCCCTGCTGGTGATGTGGGTGCTGTACTACCTGCTGCCGGTGCGGCCCACCTGGTTCATCCTGTCGGTGTGCGGTGCGCTGACCCACAACGTGGGGCAGCTGCTGGGCGCGGGCGTCATCATCTCGTCGTCGCTGTCCTTCTACTATGCGCCGGTCATGCTGGTGCTGGGCCTTGTGATGGGGGCACTGACTTCCGTCACCCTGAAAGCCATTCTGCCTGCTCTGGGCAAAATGGGCTTTTCCACGCAGGAAAAGCGGGGGGAATAACCAACCGTCCATGCACCACAGTTGCATTTTGCCCGGAAATCAGTATAATAAGGAAACAACCCACAATTTTAATAGATACCCGATCTTACAGGGCTGCCATATGGGGAAAGTGTATGGCAGCCGGGAGGTGTTTGCATAATGAGTGAAAAAGTTACCATCAAGGTGGAGCATCGCGAGCTTCACCTGCCCACCATCGCCCTGCGCGGCCTTGTGGTGTTCCCCAACAACCTCGTGCACTTCGAGGTGGGCCGGGAAAAGAGCATCGCTGCCGTGGAATGGGCCATGGCCAATAACTCCAACGTTTTTCTGGTGGCCCAGAAGGCGATGGAGACCAGCGACCCCACCCAGGCAGACCTGTTCAGCTACGGCGTTGTAGCCGAAGTCAAGCAGGTGCTGCGGGTCTCCGAGGACCTTGTGAAGGTGCTGGTGGAGGGCAAGTACCGCGCCAAGCTTACCGAGCTGGACACCAGCGGCGATTTTCTGCTTTCTGCGGTGCGCCCGGCCCCGGTGCGTGCCGGCAAGGCCGAGGATGCCGTGGAGACCGAAGCACTGCTGCGGGCCCTCAAGACCGGCTTTGATGAATACCTCGGCATGAACCCGCGTCTGGGCAAGGACGTGGTGTTTGCCATCGTTTCCAGCGACGACCCCGCCTTCCTCAGCGAGTACATGCCTGCAAACCTGTTGTTCCGCTATGAGGACAAGCAGGCTGTCATGGACGAAAGCACTCTGAACGGGCGGCTGAAAAAGCTGGTCGAGATGCTGCGCCGCGAGTGTCAGGTGATGAAAATTGAAAAGGAGATCGCGGAAAAGGTCAACGAGTCCATGGACAAGAACCAGCGCGATTACTACCTGCACGAACAGCTGCACATCATCAGCGATGAACTGGGCGAGGGCGACGACACCCACGCCGAAGCCGACGAGTACCGCCGCAGGATCACGGAACTGCACCTTGCCGAGGACAGCGAGAAGAAGCTGCTCAAGGAAGTGGACCGCCTTTCCAAGATGCAGGGCTCCAATCAGGAAGCTACCGTTATCCGCACCTATCTGGACACCTGCCTGGACCTGCCGTGGAACAGCTATACCGAGGATGATCTGGACATCAACCGTGCCCAGCAGATCCTGGACCGCGACCACTACGGCCTGAAAAAGGTCAAGGACCGCATTCTGGAAACGCTGGCAGTGCGCAAGCTGGCTCCGGACGTCAAGGCGCAGATCATCTGCCTCGTCGGCCCTCCGGGCGTCGGCAAGACCAGCATTGCACGTTCCATCGCCGAAAGTCTTGGCCGCAAGTATGTGCGCATCAGTCTGGGCGGCGTGCGGGATGAAGCCGAGATCCGCGGCCACCGCCGCACCTACATCGGTGCCATGCCCGGCAAGATCATCAGCGCCATGATCACCGCCAAGTCCTCCAACCCCCTGATGCTGCTGGACGAGATCGACAAGCTGGCAGGGGACTTCCGGGGCGACCCGGCGGCAGCTCTGCTGGAGGCGCTGGACCCGGAGCAGAACAGCACCTTCAACGATCATTTCATTGATATCCCGTTCGATCTGAGCCATGTGCTGTTCATCACCACCGCCAACGATCTGGGCAGCATCCCCGGCCCGCTGCGCGACCGCATGGACGTCATCGAACTGCCCAGCTACACCCGCGTGGAGAAGTACAACATCGCCCGCAAGCACCTGCTGCCCAAGCAGCTCAAGGCCTGCGGCCTGACCGGCAAGGTCACCCTGAGCCAGAGCGCGCTGTACGGCATCATCGACGGCTACACCCGCGAGGCCGGTGTGCGCAACCTGGAGCGCACCATCACCAGCGTGCTGCGCAAGTGCGCCCGCAAGATCGCATCCGGCGAGGTGGAGAGTGTGTCTGTCACCGGCACCATGCTGGAAGAACTGCTGGGCCCCCGCTTCGTCAAGCCCGACTTCCTCAACCGCACCAATGCCATCGGCATCGCCAACGGTCTGGCCTGGACCAGTGTGGGCGGCGAGACCCTGCCCATTGAAGTGCAGGTGATGGACAACGGCAGCGGCAAGATCACGGTCACCGGCTCGCTGGGCGACGTGATGAAGGAAAGTGCCCAGCTGGCCATCACCTGGGTGCGCGTCCACGCCAAGGAGTACGGCATCGACCCGGAGCGTCTCAAGAAATGTGACCTGCACATCCACGCCCCGGAGGGCGCGGTGCCCAAGGACGGCCCCTCTGCGGGCGTCACCCTGACCACGGCACTGGTGTCCTGCCTGTCCGGGATGCCGGTGCGCGGCGATGTGGCCATGACCGGCGAGATCACCCTGCACGGCAACGTGCTGCCCATCGGCGGCCTGCGCGAAAAGAGCATGGCGGCCTACCGCGAGGGCATGAAGACTGTGCTCATCCCGAAGGACAACGAGCCCGACCTCTACGAAGTGGACGACGAGGTGAAGAAGAACCTGACCTTCCTGCCCATGCAGAGCCTGACCCAGGTGCTGAATGCAGCCCTGCTCAAGCCCCAGGACCCGAAGAAGGCCAAGGCCCCGGCCAGCCGCACCCGCACAAAGAAAAAGGCGGACGCCATCGTGCCGCCCACCGCAGAAAAGCCCCAGCCCGGCGCAGTGTGCTGAGAATAGGGCGGGCCAGCAGATAGCTTTCTCCGCGAACAGCCCGGGACTCCAGTCCCGCCCCAACGCTTGCGCGCCGGGGCCCCACCCCCAGGACATTCGCTGGAGAAACTATCTGCCGGCCCGCCGGACAAGCCCCTATAAAAGAAAGGAAAGCTCCATGAATTACAACAAAGCTGATTTTATTGCCAGCTATGGCATTTCCAGCCAGCTGCCCGAGAGCGACCGCCCGGAACTGAGCTTTTCGGGGCGGTCCAATGTGGGCAAATCCAGCCTCATCAACAAGCTGTGCAGCCGCAAAAACCTCGCCCGTGTGTCCAGCACCCCGGGCAAAACGGCCACCATCAACTTCTACTCGGTGGACGACTGCTATTTTGTGGACCTGCCCGGCTACGGTTACGCCAAGGTGAGCAACGCCGACCGTGAGCGCTGGGATGACCTGATCAACAGCTACTTCGAAGCCCCGCGCCACCACACCCTGCTGGTGCAGCTGCTGGACTGCCGCCATGCGCCCAGCGCCGATGATGAGCAGATGCTGCGCTACCTGCACTATCATCAGATCCCCTATGTGGTGGCCCTGACCAAGGCCGACAAGCTGAAAAAGAGCCAGCTGGCCAAAACGCTGGAAGACTTCGAGAACCTCTGCCGCCCCTACGGCTGCCAGAAGGTGGTGCTGACCAGCGGCGAGAACGGCTACGGCATCCCGGAGCTGCAGGCGGTGCTCAACGCCGCGGTTGCCGCCGAGAGCGAGGAAGCGGAGTAAACCATGGCCTACAACGAATTTGCCTATTTTTACGATGAGTTCAACGGCGAGGCCGACTATGATGCGCTGTATGCCCACATCCGCGAAAAGCTGGAAGCCCACGGCATCCGGGACGGCATCGTGGCGGACCTGGGCTGCGGCACCGGGGAACTGACCCTCATGCTCACCCAGGCGGGCTATGATATGATCGGCATCGACCAGTCGGAGGAGATGCTCTGCGTCGTGCGCGATAAGGCCGAACAGCTGGGCCTTTCCGGCAAACTGCTGCTTTTGCGGCAGGATCTGCTCAAGCTTGACCTCTACGGCACCATCCGGGCGGCAGTGTCCACCTTTGACACCTTCAACCACATCCCGGACCTGGACACGGCCATTGCCAACGCGGGCTTTTTCATGGAGAAGGGCGGCGTGTTCCTCTTTGACATGAACACGCCCTATAAGCACCAGAACGTGCTGGGTGACAACGAATTCACCTTTGAGGAAGAAGATGCGTCCTGCATCTGGCGCAACCACTACGACGCGGAGAACCGCCGAGTGGAGATCACCGTGGACATCGACTACCACGAGACGGCAGAGCACTTCCACGAGCAGTTCTATGAGTACACCTACGACCTTGACACCATCCGCACCGCGCTGGAAAAGCACGGCTTTGCGCTGGAAAGCGTCTGCGACGGCGAGACCTTCGGCCCGCTGACCGAGGAGAGCCAGCGCTATTTCTTCTGCGCTGTCAAGCAGTATACACAATTGGAGGGATAACCTATGGCAAATCTGATCCGCGGCCTGTCGGAAAACGGCGGCGTCGTGTTCTGTGGCGTGGACTCTACGGAAATCGTCCGCAAGGCCGAGCAGCTCCACACCACCAGCGCCACCTGCAGCGCCGCTCTGGGCCGTCTGCTCACCGGTGCGGCCCTGATGGGCTCCATGCTCAAGGATGACCGCGACAAGATCACCCTGCGCGTGTCCGGCGGCGGCCCCACCGGCGTGGTCATTGCCTGCACCGACGGCACCGGCAACGTGAAGGGCTGCATCGACAATCCGCTGGTGGAGCTGCCTCTGAAGGAGAACGGCCACCTGGACGTGGGCGGTGCGGTGGGCCGCGACGGCGTGCTGACCGTCATCCGCGACAACAGTCTGCAGAAGGAGCCCACCGTGGGCCAGGTGCCGCTGGTCTCCGGCGAGATCGCCGAGGACCTGACCAGCTACTATGCCTACAGTGAGCAGGTGCCCACCGTCATGGCGCTGGGCGTGCTGGTGGACAAGGACCTGACCATCCTCTGCGCAGGCGGTTTCATGGTGCAGCTGCTGCCCGGTGCCACCGATGCAGAAATTGATATGCTCGAAAAGAACATTGCAGCCATGCCGTCTGTCACCACCATGCTGCACGAGGGCAAGACCCCCGAGGACATGATGCAGATGGCACTGGCGGGCTTTGCCCCCAACGTTCTGGACGAGCGCGACGTGCACTACCAGTGCGACTGCAGCGCTGAGCGCACCAAGGAGATGCTGTTCAGCCTGGGCCGCAAGGAACTGGTGAAGATGCGCGACGAGGACCCGAACTGCGAAGTGGTGTGCCACTTCTGCCACAGCAAGTATCAGTACGACCTCAACGACCTCATCGCCGAGTACGACGCCCAGAAACAGGAATAAACAGTAAAATAAGCAGCAAAAAGACCTTCCCGCCGGGAAGGTCTTTTTGCGTCTTACGCACAAATATCGGCCACGATCGTATAGGTCACCGTATAGTCCAGCGCATCGCCGCTGGTTGTGCAGTCTTCCTTGCGGGCAACGATCTCTGCGTCTGGGAAGGTCTCTTTCAGCGCCTGCAGGCTTTGCAGCCGGGCCAGCGCGGCGGCCTGTTCCTCGGTGCGGCAGAGCACGGCGGGCTGCTGGGCGTACCAGCAGGTCTCCTGCACCGAGCAGGGGAGCGGCAGCCCGAAAAGCTCTGCCGCAAAATGCCGGGTCTGGCTTGCGGCATTCTCCGCTGCCGGGGCGGCAGGCAGCGCGAAATGGTGCCCGAACAGCAGCAGCTCGTACCCGGAAAAGGTCGCTCCCGTCCGCTGCAGAACGTCCTCCTTCAGCAGCACTTGCCGGGTGTCGCTCCACTCGAACTGGGCGGCCACGGTGCCCGCCGCCGGCGCAAAGATCAGGGTGCCGTCCCGCTCGGCGCGGGCCGTGCCGATCAGCCCCTGCCCGGTTTCCACCTGCTGCCCGGGCACCACCAGCATGGTGCCGCTGACAAGGTTTGTGCGCACCACCGTGCCGCCGCACTTGGCCCGGATGCCGTGCAGCGTCCCGGCGGCAATGTCCGGTTTCGGCTTTGCGGCAGCAGCTTCCACCACCAGGCGGCCCTTCGCAAAGTTCAGGCTGGCCCAGGAGAACTCGCCGCTTTGCAAAAGGGCGTATTCCCCGGCGGTGAGCTTTGCTTCGGTCACGGCAGAGCCGGGCTGCAGGTCGTTTGCCCGCAGAACGGCCGCCGCCCGGGCGGCCTGCCCGGTGGTGAGGGTGCTGGTATCCACCGTCCAGACATACTGCTGCGCCCAGAGCAGCAGCGGCACGAACAGCGCCAGCCCCGCCCAGAGCCCGGCCCGCCGCAGCAGGGGACGGATGCAAAAATAAAGTCCCTGCCGTTTCTGCACCCGCAGCCGCACCCGCAGTTTCCGCGCCAGCGCGGCGAACCGTCGGTACTGCCACGCGGCGCAGTGGGCGCAAAAGCCGCCGGGCCGGGCCGTGACGCCATAAGGGTGCAGCCCCTGTGCTGCTGCCTGGCTCAGAAGGGCCTCGGCGCTGCCGTTTTGTGCGGTGAACTCCACCGCAGCCCAGAATCGTACCGGCTCCATTCAGGCCTCCTGTTCATCGGAAAAATCCACGCGCAGAATTTTTCCGGAAAGGGTCAGCCGGTCTGCCGTGAGGGCGAGGATCCTCAGCCCGTCGCCGCAGATCGTGAGCTGCCCGCGCGGCATCTGCAGGCGCAGCCGGTCCTCGTCGTAGAGCAGGATGGCCCGGAAGTGCTCGACCTCCAGCCGGTTGCCGCTCTGGTAGATGGACGGCGTGCGGTAGAAACCGGCGGGCGGTTGGCGGAACAGCGCGGCCAGCCAGCTGCGCAGGGAAAGCCGCCTGCTGTGCTTGTTTGGCATTTCCGCTCCCTCCCATCCGGCAGTGTTAGGCATGGCCAATTGCTACATATATATGGACGGGGAGGGTGAGCTTATGAATCGGAGGCTGAAAATCCGGCGGGCTGCGTTTCTGGTGCTGGCGCTGGCCACGGCGGTGCTGGTGTTTGCCGCCCCGGGCCTTTGCGCCGATACGCTGCGGCAGGGGCTGCAGCTGTGCGGCGGGCCGCTGCTGGTGTCGCTGTTCCCATTTTTGATCGTCTCGGCCCTGCTGATGCAGAGCGGGGCGGGGGAACGGCTGGGCGTTTTGTTCCGCCCGGCGGCGCGGCTCATCGGCATCCGGGCCAAAAGTGCGGGCGGGGTGCTGCTCATCGGGGCGCTGGGCGGCTTTGCCCCGGCAGCTTCGGCAGCGGCGCAGGCGGTGCAAACCGGGCAGCTCTCGGCAAAGCAGGCATCTGCGCTGCTGCCTGCCTGTATTTGTTCCGGGCCATCTTTTGTCATCCTCACGGTGGGGGAGCAGATGTTGGGCAGCCGGGCGCTGGGGGTGCGGCTGTTTGAGGCACAGCTGTTGGCGGGGTATCTCTCGGCGGCACTGCTCTGCCGTATGCAGGGCGGCGGTGCAGACGGGAAAACACTGCCCCAGGCAGCGCCCGGCCTGCTCCAGCCGCTGGATGCCATCATCGCGCAGGCGGCCGTGACCTACCTCAAGCTCTGCGGCTTTGTGCTGTACTTCCGGCTGCTGGCGGCAGGCTGCGGCCATTTTCTGCCGGGAGGCTTTGCCGCGCTGCCTGCCATGCTGCTGGAAGTGTGCTCCGGCTGCGACTATGCATCCCGCACCGGCTTTTGGGCCAGCAGCCTGTGCTGCGCGGCACTGAGCCTGCAGGGCGCTTCGGTGCTTTTGCAGGTGCGCACCATCTGCCCGCCGGAAATTTCCTTCCGGCCGCTGCTGGCCGCCCGGCTGCTGCACCTGCCGCTGTCGCTGGCACTGTTTTATCTCGGCCTGCCGCAGCAGGCAGTGGAGACCTTCACCACCCTGCCGGAGCGGGTCACCCTGATGCGCCGCGTCCCGCTGGACTGCGCCCTGCTGGCCTTTGCCCTGTGCTGCCTGACGGCGTGGGAACTGTGCAAAGCCTGCGCAGAACAAAAAACTCCCGGAGACCCATAACGTCTCCGGGAGTTTTTGGAGCTACTGACCTGATTCGAACAGGCGACCTGCTCATTACGAGCGGGCAAATATATCAAAATAAACGGCGTGTTATCAAGAAAAAAGAAATTGCTTGCGCCACTTTTGCGCCACCGAAGGGCTAGCCCGTCTGTTTTCGGAGATAGGAGTCGAGCCGGTTGATCTTCTTTTTCTTAAATTTTTTATCAAGAGATGTATAGATGCCGAGGGTGACGCTGATGTCTTTATGGCCCATCTGATCGCGGGCGGTGAGGACATCGACACCGGCAAAGTACATCAGGGTGCAGAAGGTGTGCCGCAGCTGATGCGGGGTAAAGGGCTCGATGCGCATGGGCAGGCCGCCCGGGCGTTTTTTGCTTTCCGCACCGTTGTAGCCGTACTTCACGTTCAGGTCGGCCATGTAGCTGCTCCACAGTGTTTTCCATGCCTGCTCGGTCATGCGGCGGCCCTTTACCGTGTGCAGCACATACAGGCAGCCGTCCTGCTGGGTCTTGAGGTAGTCCACGAGGATGCGGGGGATATTGACCACCCGGCGGCCTGCTTCGGTCTTGGGCTTTTTGGTTTTCTTATCATGGAAGTTGTAGCCGCTATTGACTGTGATCGTGGCAGCGTCCAGATCAACGTCGGCCCAGGTGAGGGCGGTGGCTTCGCCGCGGCGCAGGCCGGAGTAAAGCAGCAGCATGGCAGCGCGCTGGGCGCGGTGGGGCGTTTCACGGATCCAGCGCTGCTGTTCTTCCGAGATGGGCTCCCGGGGCTCGGGGTCGGCACCGGCAGGGCAGGTGGTCTTGACGATGGGGTTATACTGGACGATCTCAGGGATGGCCAGCTCATACGCGGCCTTTGCGCTGCTGCGCAGGTTGGACAGGGTGAAGTGGGACAGCGGCGGCTGGCCGTCGTGCCAGTCGGCCAGAGCGTTCAGCACCTTCTGAAAATCGGCCGTCCGCAGGTCGGCGGCGGGCTGCTCCAGCAGCGGACCCCAATGATTTTTGTTATCCTCGTAGCGGTCAAGGCTTTTCTGGCCGATGCCCTTGGCCTTTTTGGCTGCGATCAGGTTATCGTACAGGGTGGCAAGGGTGGCCTTGGCCTGCGCCGGGTCCATGCCTTTGCCCAGTGCTGCGCGGTAGGCTTCCGCTGCAGCGCGAGCTTCACGGGCGGTGGTGCCATAAAAACTTTTGTATTTTGGCTTGCCGCTTTCATCCTTACCGATACAGACGCGATAGCGGTAACGGCCATCGGAACCTTTTTTGTTTGTCATGCAGCAAAACCTCCCGGCTTGCGCGCCCGGCCGGGAGGTGGTACAATAGACCCGGCAGGCGCAAAAAGATTTACCTTCGTTTTGTGTAAGCTTTCATTCAGCCCGGCGTTGCTCGTACCAGCGCCCGGCGCTTCTTTTTCAAAAACTCATGGCTTGCAGAAATCAAAGAGCCGCGCTACAATCAAAGAGCGGAAACGCGATGGGTTGTAATGCATTCATGATTACTCCTACTTATTCGGGCAACAGGCAGCAGAAGGTCCCCCGGCTGGAAACAGCTGGGGGATTTTCTGTTTTTAAAAACGCAAATAAACGCAATAGATGTTGCGTATGCAACTTTTGGAGTGTTTACAAGTGTTGGATGAATTAGTATAATGATGGTGTAACTGATATCCAGTTACAGAAAAACGGAGGCCATGCATAATGTATGAGCAAAATTGATACACTGATAAGGAAACTCTGCCAGAAACCAACACCGGCAGACTTTCGTTATACAGACCTTTGTAAAATCATGAAGCATTTTGGGTACGAAGAATCCAATAAAGGAGCAACCTCTGGTTCACGGGTGCGATTTTACAACCCGGAAACAGGGGCGATGGTATCACTCCACAAGCCGCATCCAGGTGATCAGATGGTAAAAGGCTCGGTGGAAAGCGTGGTACAGTTTTTGAAGGAGCATGATCACGTATGAAAAATGTACTGCATTATAAGGGATATTCCGCAAAACCGGAATATTCCGCCGAAGATCAGGTGTTTTACGGAAAAATTCTGGGTATTGACGATCTGGTAGATTTCTACACAGAGAATGCAAAGGAACTTGAGCAAGAATTTCATGCAGCAGTAGATGACTATCTGGCATTCTGCCAAGAAGTTGGAAAGCAGCCGCAGAAAGAGTTTAGCGGGACATTCAATGTCCGCATTTCACCGGAATTGCATCGAAAAGCGTTCCGGAAAGCACAAGAGGATGGAATCGCGTTAAACAAAGTTGTAGAGAATGCACTGACGGAATATCTTTCTCCTGCATGGCACGAGAATCGTACCGTTATTCTGCCGGAAGAAATGGCGAAAATGTATTCAGCAGAAGAACAGACAGTGGACACCGCACCAGATGATGCCAGCCATCTGGCATTATGGAAGCGGAACTGGACTGTAGTAAATGGAAGAACGGAGATGAAGAAAAGATGCTGAAAGAACTGTTGAACAATCGATGCCGGATCCAGCTGGAAAAAGTAGAAATGAACGCATTGGACGATCCGGCGGAAGAAACAGGCAGTCTGGAAGTAATTGTATCGGATTCGGTGACTACAAAAAAGAAATCGGATTGCCTGCGGGTAGAGTGCACACGGCATGTTGGATTTGAACCTGCCTGCAATTTTGAAATTACGGTAACATATTCTGTGGAGCATTATCTGAAAGAATCAGATTCGCTGAAAGAAGTATCTGATGCGGCAATCCAGAAGGAAGTGGAAGAAAACATACCGTTCTATATTCAGGAAAAGCGTGGATTGATGAATCGCGTATCGTTAATTATTGCACAACTGACCTCTGCGTTTGACAGCGCACCTATGATTTTGCCGCCGTATTTTCAGACCGAAGAATCTACAACTTAATAGAGCGCGTTGGCCTGCCGGGCAAAACCGGTGGGCTTTTTCTTTTGCAAAAAGAGCGCCCGGCGGGGCGCTCATGAATCAGAACAGATCGCTATGGGTACCGGTGCGGGTCAGATACAGGATCAGCGCAGCTCCTTCATCATTTCATCCACGTCGGTGTAGGTCTTGCCCAGAGTGGGGTCTGCCTTCATCTGCTTGACTTCACGGATCGCTTCCTGCGTTTCGGCATTGGGCACATCGCCGCTGATCTCGAACGGAATGCGGTTCTCCCGCACGGCCTTGCGGGCAAAAATATTGACAGCTGTGGTCATGGTCATGCCCATATCGGCGCAGAATGCTTCGAACTGCTTTTTAAGATTGGCATCCATGCGGATGTTGATGTTTGCGGTATTGGCCATAGTATCACCTTCCTCATGCTCATTGTATTGCGATTTGCGCACAATGTCAACATAAAAGAAATGAATTTTACGTTAAATCGTTGAGCGGAAGATGGGACGGCTTGCATAGACTGAATGGAGATGCTAAAATAAAATCAAGCAAGCTCGCGGATTGCTTTTACGATGGATGCAGAGTTCCAACCGACTTGCCGGGTGGCTTTGGACTGGAGCTCAAGCGGCATATAAACACCGCCCCAGGGCATAATAGCAATAATAGGTTTCCCCATACGCATGGCTTCGTTTACTTCATACGCCATCCATTCATGATAAAGCGTATACATGCCGCCAATCACAAGAACGACTTGTGCATTTTTAATTTTAGCGGTGATGGCTTCTTTGATTTCTGCCTTAGAGGCATGGGAGGAAGAAAGCGCCAAAGGCTTTTCTTTTGGTGCGGAATAATTGTAATAAGAAAAGTTTGAAGTACTATCCAGAAGGGCAACGAGGCAATCATATTCTTCGCCATACTTCCACGCATGGCTGATAAAAATTCGGTAATCATATAAAGCGGGCATTTTGGACATCCTTTCTTAATATTCGGAGGAATATATGAAATTTCAGAAAAAACCAGTTGTGGTTGATGCATACCAGACGGATAAAGACATGTACATTGAAACGCTGGAAGGCGTGATGCATGCGTCGCCTGGTGACTGGATCATTACAGGGGTAAACGGAGAAAAATATCCCTGCAAACCTGATGTCTTTGAAAAAACTTATGAGCCGGTTTCAGAGTGAGCTTTTTCTTTGGACGAAGCAGACTTGGCATTGGAAGCCTTCCATTTGTTGCCTTCTGAAGAAAGCAAATCTTCAATGTTGTGCACAAAGAGCTGTTCTTTAGTCTCATCGGTGCCATAGGGATATGCATTCATGAGATAGAGATTCTTTTCGTGCTTCAGCGTTTCACATGCGGAACGATACTCAATCCAGTTTTCGTGGTAACGGCCGAGATGCTCAGTACCTTCGATAACGGTGATCGCAGCGCCCAACAGGCCAACGACAAAAGCGACTGCAGGGCGGCTGACTGTATAGTTGGTCAACAGCGGAATGGCTGCAGCAATGACAAACTCTGCAAACTGCAGCCGCTTGTAAATGCGTTGCGCCTGCTGGGCCTTTTTATCGTACCACCTGATCTGATCATTCAGGCGGTTCTGAATATAGCTGTTGATATCACCCGGCTCAACATCGGGCGGGGTGTAAGATTCTTTTTCAGCAGATTTATTCCGACAAAACGAAAACATGAAACTCCTTTCATCCTCGGCATATTTGTGCAGGGGATATTTTTATGTCACAGCACCTACCCGGCGGGGCGCTCTTGAATGTCAGAAATTAGCGGGTACATGCCCAGTCGCAAGGTCAAGAACAGTTGTGACAACATTACCGATAACGCGTTTTCCGTTCTTTTCAACATGTACCGGGTCGAACTCAGATATCTGATACATGTTACCGCTACGCGTCCCGCCGCCAGCAACATACAAATCATACATATCGAGTAAAGTGTTTTTGACAGTATCGGTAAGAACAAAGTCTATGGATTTAGCGGAGCCGGTAAGTCTTACGCTGATTTCATCGTCGCGATGGTCGGCTAAATCTTTCATCATACCAGCTGTTTGATCTTTCATATAAAACGCGACATATTCGGAAGCAAAACCGTCGTCTATAGAGCGGGAAGAATAACAGTTAGTGAAAGAGTAACGGTTATCACCGATTTTTATGATAATGCCATTTAATTTGGCCCAATCAACACCTAAATAATCGAACATCAGAATGAAAGCATCTTTGTCATCATCCAGGAATATACCAGGCCGAACTGTAATCACCGCGCCAGACTCGAGAACGGGAATGATCATTTGATCGCCATCCAAAGCGGTGGGCACAACGGAAGTTTCCCCGGTCATTGTATCCGTGACGACACGAAGATCATCCCGCCCGTCAAAAACGCCCTGATTGAATTTTGTTGTCGCAAACGCAGAAACCGGAACCGAAACCAGAAGCGTTGCCGCAAGCGCCAAAGAGACAATTTTCTTTTTCAGTTGCATGATATACCTCTATACACCACAGCCACCGAAGGGCGGCTTATTTTTTATGCTTCATTTTGATCCACGCCCAGCGCAGCACATTTTTTATAGCGCCCGGTGAGCACCAGATCTTCGACATAGTCCACGGCTTTCTGCTGGCCTTCCTCATTGAGCTGGTCGAAGGACGAGAGCAGCGCGGACTGCTGGGGAGTAAGTTCAGATAAGACGGTTGAATTGGACTCAGAGTCTTCCAGCCCCATAAGATAAGTTGGCGTTGTTTCCAACACGATAGCCAATTTTTCAAGGGTTGAACGCTTGAGATTAACAATAAGGCCGTTTTCATATTTATAGATTGCGGCCTTTTGCACGCCAACTTTCGTACCGAGTTCTTCCTGTGTCATCTGATGCTCGATGCGAAGCTGGCGGATTCGCTCGCCTGTGGTCATGCGTCACCACCTTCTTTCTATAGCGTATCTTAATAATAACATATAAAATCTAAAAAGCAAGAAAAAATATCTTGACAAGATTCATACAAAATGCTAATATCTAAGTATCCCAAAAAGATACTTAGATATCTAAGTAGGAAAATTACGGAGGTGATGAATGGTTGAACAAGCGAAAGTTGAATGCGATCATGCAGTTGCATGGAGAGTCACAGCTGGATTTGGCACAGTATTTGCAGCTTAGTCTTTCCCGCCTGAACGCAAAAATCAATGAATATCGCGGCGCACAATTCAGACAAAATGAAATAGCTGCGATACAGGAGCATTATGGCTTGAGCGCGGAAGAAGTGAACGAGATATTTTTTGCTTCGGCTGTATCTCAAAAAGATACTGTTGACGCCGCCCAGCCGGGCAAGAGCGCATGAAAGGAAGGGAGAACGTGGACGAGGACAAGAAAAAGGCCCGCCCAGCCGGAGAAGAACGCATGAGAAACACAAAGACAAAGTTTCCACATATGCAGCAGGCAATGGAAGAACAGGGGCGGAGAATTGGTGAACTGGCTGAGCAGATCGGCATGCAAAGAAGCACGCTGCGCCACAAAATGCAGGGCAGAACACAATTCACTCTGGAAGAAATGCGAACCCTGCAGCGAGTGCTGGGCGGCTACCCGCTGGACTACCTGTTTGAGGAAGAAGGAGAGGATGAAAGCGAAAAATATTGTAAATTTTTTATGAATGGCGTTTGCCAATACCCGCACAAGGTTCTTTAAGGGTGTTTAAGGTTAATTATGGAACTTTCGAGAAAAAACGGCCATATTGCGATTTATTTTGACGGCTGGTATACTGCGGGCAATATGAATGCAGGCCAGCCGGGCAAGAGCGCATGAAAGGAGCGGAACGTGGACGAAGGCAAGAAAAAAGCCCGCCTGAGGCGGGCGCAGAGGGCGGCGCTGATGAACGGCGTGCGGGAGCAGACCATTAGCGTTACATACGACAATAAGGCGCTGGCCGGGCTGAACGAGCCGTGGAGCAACGCGGCCTGCATGGGTTACTGTCTGATGGCGATGCAGCAGGCGGGCGTGCCGGAGCCGATGCAGAAAAAGGCGCTGGTGTGCCTGGAAGAAAAATTCGACTTTTACAGCCTGAAGGGAGCCGAGAATGCCGGGAGCATGAAGGCACAAGCAGGCGAAGAATGCCGCTTTCAGACCTTCAGCCCGGATTGAAAGGAGAAATAACCATGCGGAAGGCGCGAATCTATGATGCGCGGCAGCTGCCGGCATACCTGAGTCCGGCGCAGTATGCCGAGCTGATGGGCGTTACCCCGAAGACGGTGCGGAGGATGTGCCGCACAGGGCTTTTGCCGGCCGAAAAGGTGGGGCCGAAGCTATGGCGCATTGACAAAAACGCAGCACTGGAACAGGGAGCGCTGAACCGAAAAAACAAAAAGCCCGCCGGTGCAGCGAACACCGGCGAGCCTACAGGTGATAGAGTCTGACAACGCCTATCACCAGAAGTTTAACACAAAACGGAGGTTTTGACAATGCGAAAATGGAATGGATGGGCCGTGCTGGCGGCGGGCGCCGGGGCGCTGTGGCTGGGCGGCAAGCTGATTGGGCTGGCAGAGGCGGGCATCACGCTGGCGCTGATGGCCTTTGGCGGCTTTGGGTACGGCTCGGCCGCCACGCGGGCACCGCTGATCTTATGGGCGGTGCTGTGCACGCTGGCAGGGGTGGGGCTGTACGCCTGGAACTGCCGGCAGGAGAACCGGCAGTTCGAAGCTGCGGCCCGGCGGCAGCAGGCAGACGAAGCGGCCGCCAAGACCATGGACAAGCGCGGCCGCCGGAGAAAGGCGGGCTGACGCCATGGGCCTGAAAAAGTACCGGGTGCATGTGGAGCTGAGCAAGCAGCTGCCGCAGACGAACAGCCTTTACACCCTGTGTATGACCTACATCGTGCGGGCCGCCACGAAGGTGGACGCAAAGCTCAAGGGCGAATTTGCGGCGAAGGTGGAGAACCCCACCTGCCGCGCGAAAGCCTACCATGTGGAGGAACTGCCGTGAAACCTGTAAATCTGACCCCGGACGAGGAAGAAATCTGGGACCGAGTGGACACCTTTGGCAACGAGCTGGTGCGGGACATGGGCGCGGCCCTGCTGCAGGTGGACCAGCTGCCGGAGTGGATGAAGGAAACGGCGGTGAACCATTTATGCAGCAAGCTGGCCGAAGCCAGAGCGCTGGCGTGCAGCTGGATGAACGACCACGGAGAGCCGTGAAAGGAGAGAACATGACCTTAGAGGACTACAAGGCCCGGATGGCCCAGGAGCTGGAAAAGCTGGACTGGCAGCACCCGGGCGACAAGGAGAGCGGCGCTTACCGGCTTTTGAGCGAAGCGGGCCGGGACAAGCAGCTGGGCACGCAGGACTGGATCGTGTTATACAACCAGTACCGGGAAGGGGTGAAGCGGACATGAAACGGAATATGAGCCTGAGCCAGGAGCTGGACCTGACGCGGGACGGCACGGCCGAGATGACCCGGTGGTGCATCATCATCGCGCTGCACCAGTGCTTCGGCGTGGGGAAGGACCGGCTGAACAAGATCGAGGCCCGGGCGGAAGCGCTGGCCTACGAAAGCCTGGACGTGGCCATGACGGCCAACGACAAAGGGATGCCCAGCACCGACCGCAGCCGTGCGCTGCGGGAAGGCTGGCTGCCGGAGGGCGTGGAACCGGAGTTCCGGGTGCCGGTGCTGCGCGCACCCCGCACCCGGCGGGAGCAGCAGCTGCGCATGGCGGGCGACGTGGCCGCCAGCATGGTGTGGACCATCTACGCCCGGGCCTGCATGGAGCTGCTGGGCTACAGCAGCAAGCGGCTGAACCGGCTGCGGGAAGAAACCCTGGCCAACTACCGGCAGGTGAACGAGGAAGGCCACGAAAGCCTGAGCTGGGCCATGGAACGGCTGCGCCGATGCGCCGAGGATGCGCTGAAGGAAGACATTACGATCGAGAACGTGCCGGACGAGGAGCGGGCAAAGCAGGCCGACCGGGACTACCAGGAGCAGAAAGCGGCGTTTATCCGGCGGAACATGGCAAAGGCGCTGGGGCACCGGGCGGCCCCGGCGGGGGTCAATGTGCTGGCGCCGGGCGAGATCGAAAAGAAGATCAACACGATCCTGCAGCAGCCGGGCATGCCGGACAGCTGGGAGAGGAGAAGAAAGTGAGCAAAGACAAATGCAAAATGACCCGCAAACGGTTTGAAAAGCTGATGGCGGGAAGGCACGGCGTGCAGCTGCGCGAGGTGCACGACATGGTCAGCCGCGATATGGTGGACCCCAAAAAGCGGCGGGAGGAAGCGTGGCAGACGGCAAAGCACCGGTACGCGCGCAGCGAAAGCGAGGCGAAGCAGGCATGACACTGGAAGAAGCCATGAAATACCGGGGCGAGACGGTGCGCTCGCTGGCGAAGGCGACCGAAACGGCACCGAGCTGTGTGAAGCGCTGGGTACAGCCCGGCGGGCTGGAACGGCTGAGCGCGGTGCGGCTGCAGCAGATCGCCAGGGCGCTGGACGGCGGGGTGCTCGTCACCGAAGACGGCTGCGAAGTGGAGCTGTACGGAGGGAAGGCAAGATGAGTGCACATTACGTCTACCGCCTGTACGACCCGAAGACCGGCGCGCTGCTGCACGAAGGCACCCCCACCGAGCTGGTGGCGGCGGGGCTGTTCCCGGACCGGGACCGGCTGCAGAGCGAGTACATGCGCCAGAAAAAGACCGTGAAAAAGCCGCGCATCTGGCGGATCGAGCGGGAAAAGCGGCCCCCGGCGGCCACAAAGACGCTGCTGCGGGAGGTGTGGGAGTACACCGCCTGGGATGCAGCGGGCAACCAGATGGCGAAGGGCACGGCGGCAGAGCTGGTGGAGCAGGGATTTTTCGACTGCACCCAGATGGCGGCAAACTGGGCCCGGAAGGGCTGCTGCCCGGCGCGCGGCATTGCAAAGCTGACCCGGGAAAAGGTGCGGCGGAGCATCGTGCAGCGGAACGCGGCGGGGGCGAAGAAGCTCCCGAAGGCAGAGCAGCACCGGGCACCGGCGTCGAAGCCGCAGAAAAAGGCGGCGAAGGGCGTGATCCTGAAGATCAAGGACCCGGACGCGCTGCAGCTGGACGTGCACGCGCTGTGCGGGTACAACGCAGCGGCGCGGAAGCGGGGCCTGCCGGAGCTGAGCTACGGCGTGTGGGCCGCACGGGGAAAGCCGGAAATACCATAAAAACGGCCCTCAGGCAATCAAGCCTGGGGGCTTTGGCGACAAAAGACAAGGCGTGCCGGGTGGTGTGCAGCGGACGGCTGCACCTTAGCCGGAATGGTTTGTCGGGCCCCGGAAGGGGCAGGACCTACCTTATTATAATGCGTGATTGCTCCAGGGCGTCCGGCGGGACGCTTTTGGGGGGCTTGTATACCCGTTATTTCTGTGACGGTGATGATCATGGAAACGGAAAAACACAGGACGCTGACGACCAGCAGGAGGTGCCGGGATGCGAAGAAGCTACATCCGGGAAAAGAAATACCAGTGCGGTGATGCGTACATGACCGTGGGCATCTATGCGGTGACCGACCAGGAGCACCGGCAGCGGGGCAAGAAGCGCAAGGAGAGCGACCGGGGCCAGAAGGAGCGGAACAAGTACGCCAGCCTGCGCCGAAAGCAGCGGAAGGTGCTGGCGAATTTTGACAAGAACGGCTTTTTCCTGACCGGTACATACGAGGACGGCTATTTACCTGCAGACTTTGCGGCCTGCCGGAAGGACGTGGAGAACTACAAGCGGCGGGTGATCACGGCGACCTGCAAGCGATTTGGCGTGCCGAAGGACAGCATCCGGCTGATGCTGTGGGCGGTGCGCAAGGGCGAAGCCGGACGGCTGCACCTGCACGGGTTTGCCCAGTGCAAAGGACTGGATGCGGCCGACCGGCGGGAGTGGCGCGAGATGCTGGAAGACCTATGGCGGCGGCGTATCCCGGGCACCGGCGAATACGACCCGCTGGGCACCATGAATGTGGACCGCATGGACATGAAAAAGCTGCTGGGCATTGACGGGCAGGGCAAAAACGGCACGGTGGGGTACATCTACGGCCACAAAGAGCGCAGCTGCATCGAGACGCGGAACCTGCGGCAGCCGGACGAGCTGGCCGCCTGCGACACCAAGTGGAGCCGGAAGCAGCTGCGCAAGGGCTGCACCGAGTGCGCGGAGAACGCCTACTGGTGGGAGCAACGGTTCCCGGGGTGGGAAGTGGTACAGGTGGCGGTGTATGACCCGCAGCAGCTGTACGAGACGGACAGGCCGCGGCCGGAGGGCTGGGAAAGCAGTGAACCGCAGGCGTATCTGATCCTGCGAAGAAGAAACCCTCTCACCGTTGCAGTCCGCTGACGCGGCGCCGCAACGGAGCTCTCCCGAAGGGCGAGCCTTGTGCAGAGGATGTTTGCGAAAGTTCGCACCTGACAGACAGGATTATTTTATTTTGCGCGCGCGGAAGGCGGTGGACGGGTGACAAAGCAGCAGAAAAAGGCGGTGCGCAAGGCGCTGCGGAAGTTTGACGGCAGCGGGCAGTGGGAAGACGTGCTGGGCCGGGTGCGGGACTACTATGCCAGGGAGGACCCGGTGTGCTGGGACCTGCTGCGGCTGCGGTACATCGAGGGCCGGAGCGAGTGGGACGTGGTGGGGCTGCTGCACATCGGGCGGACGACCTACTACCACAAGGAGCTGGAGGCGCTTTCCACCGTGGCGGTGTATGCGGCGGCGGCGGGGCTGATCTGAACAGGCTGGACACGAATGTGTGCGGCCTGTTTGTGCTGCAACGACGACGACCGCCGCCAGCGGCGGAAACAGGGAGGAGTTGTTGGGGCAGTGTTCTGATTTTTCAAAGCGCCGTAAGGCCGCTGAAGAAAAACCAGCAAACACAACCCGTACTCGCCGCGCGAGACCGCTGAAAAAAGTCCGTAGTTTTTTTGCAGACAGAAACGTGATAGGCTGGAAGCAAAGCACGGGAAGGAGGGCCGGGAATGGCGACGCGCAGATACTGCAAGAACACGGTGCCCGGCCGACAGGGCCGGGGCAAGAAGTACCCGGCAAAGGTACGGGCGGACGTGGTGATGGCCATGATCGGCTCGAACTCCATCTGCGCGGTGGCCCGGAAGTACGGCGTGCCGGAAAGCACCATCCGCAGCTGGATGGCGGAGGAAGCCAAGCAGCCGGACGGGGCCTTTGCCCAGGCGCGGGCCGAAGCGGCGCGGGAGATCGCAGCGCGGGCAGCGCTGGGGGCCCGGGCCCAGGTGGGTTATCTGCAGCAGCGGGTGGCCGAGAACCAGCGGGCGGCGGACATCCGGGCAAAGCTGGAGCAGCGGCTGGACGAGGACGCCCGATCGCGGCGGTACGAGATCGGCGGGCTGCTGAAAAGCGAGGCGGAAGACCTGCAGGACGCAGCGGAGACCGGCCTTGTGGTGCGCAGCGCACCGGGGACCTACGACCGGCAGCTGAGCGACGAGGAACGGGACGAGCTGGCAAAGCAGCTGGAACGGTACGAAGCGAAAGCCATGACCGACAAGGACGCGGCGAACATTGCGGCGGTGCTTTTGACGACGGCCGCCAACGCTGCGGCGCTGGTGCCCCGGGACGAAGGCAGCAGCCAGAGCGCGGCCCCGGCGGTGCTGATGGAAGGGCAGGAAGTGAGCGAACGGCAGGAGGTGGTGCTGGATGGCAGCGGAAACGTATAAGGGACGGCCCATCATCTGGCGGCCGCAGCCGAAGCAGGCCGCCTTCATGCGGCGCAGCGAGGACGAGGCCCTGTACGGCGGGGCCGCAGGCGGCGGCAAGAGCGACGCGCTGGTGATCGAGGCGCTGCGGCAGGTGGACATCCCACACTATCGCGGGCTGATCGTGCGCAAGACCTACCCGCAGCTGAGCGAGCTGATCGACAAGACCATGCAGTACTACAAGCCGGTCTTCCCGAAGGCGAAGTACAACGCGTCGAGCCATGTGTGGACCTTCCCCAGCGGGGCGAAAATCTACTTCGGCAGCATGTTCCGCACCCAGGACAAGTACAACTACCAGGGCAAGGCCTTTGATTTTATCGGGGTGGACGAGCTGACCCACTTTACCTGGGAGGAGTACAGCTACCTCATGAGCCGCAACCGCCCCACAGGCCCGGGCACGGTGGTGTACATGCGGGCCACGGCCAACCCCGGCGGCATCGGCCACGGATGGGTGAAGGCCCGGTTCATCACACCGGCACCACCGGGCACCCGCATGGTGCAGCTGGTGGACGTGAAGAAGCCGGACGGCACCGTGCAGCAGATGCGGCGCACGCGGGTGTTCATCCCGTCCACGGTGTTTGACAACAAAAAGCTGCTGGAGAATGACCCGGGATACCTGGGCACGCTGGCCAGCTTGCCGGAAGCGGAAAAGCAGGCGCTGCTCTACGGCGACTGGGACAGCTTTTCCGGCCAGGTGTTCACCGAATGGCGCAACGACCCGGACCACTACGAGGACCAGCGGTGGACCCACGTCATCAAGCCGTTCCGCATCCCGGCACACTGGCGCATCTGGCGCGGGTACGACTTCGGCTATGCAAAGCCTTTTTCCGTGGGCTGGTACGCGGCCGACGAGGAAGGGCGGCTTTACCGCATCAAGGAGCTGTACGGCTGCACCGGCACGCCGAACGAAGGCCTGCGCATCGACCCGGTGGAGCAGGCAAGGCGCATCCGGGAGGCAGAGCAGAACGACCCCATGCTGCGGGGGCGGCAGATCACCGGCGTGGCAGACCCGGCCATCTTCAACGAGAGCCAGGGCGAGAGCATTGCCGAGATGCAGGAAAAGCACCCGAACTACATCTTCTGGAAGCCCGGCGACCACACGCGGCTTGCGGGCAAGATGCAGTTCCACTACCGGCTGGCCTTCGACCGCGAGGGGCGGCCGATGTTCCAGGTGTTCGACACATGCAAGCATTTTATCCGCACCATCCCGAACCTGGTCTATGACGAGAGCAACGTGGAGGACATTGACACCACGCAGGAGGACCACATTTACGACGAGTGCCGGTATGTGCTGATGGAAAACCCGCTGAGCCCGAAGCAGGCGGTGCGGGATGTGCCGATGAAGGACGACCCGCTGGACCTGGACAAGCGAAAGAGCCGGACGCGGGTGATGAGGGTGTAGACGCTCCGCTGGGCCAGAGGACAAGAGGGGCGTTTCGACGCGCCCCTCTCATCCTCTGGACTCCACTTACCCCTGACGAGAAAGGGGCTGCTCGCCCCTTTCAGACCCCAAAGAAGAAGTCTCGAAACGGAAAAAATCTAGCCGCTTCGCTAAACGATTTTTTCGCGTTTCTCCGATTTGAAAAACGAGAAGGTGAAGTGCATGAATGAAAACGAGCTTTTGCAGGAGATGCTGAAGCGCTACCCGGACCAGAGGGACGGGACCTTCGGAGAAATGCAGAATGCCGCAGCTGCCCCTCATCAGTCGGCTTTGCCGACAGCTTCCCCCGAGGGGGAAGCCTTCGACCTGCCCACGGCGCAGGTGATCGGGGAGGAAGAAGTCAAGAAGGCAAACGATATCCTGCAGAAATACAAGACCGGCAAGGCGGCGCTCGACAAGCGGATCATCGACAACGAGTTGTGGTTCCGCATGGGGCACTGGAAGAACTACGAAAACAAGATGATGGAAGGCAAGCCGAAGCCTTCCAGCGGGTGGCTGTTCAACAGCATCGCCAACAAGCACGCCGACGCCATGGACAACTACCCGGAACCCAACGTGCTGCCCCGGGCGGCGGACGACGAGGAGACCGCGAAGGTACTCTCCAAAATCCTGCCAACGGTGCTGGAACAGTGCGACTACGAGACGGTGTACAGCGACACCTGGTGGCGCAAGCTGAAGACCGGCACCGGCGTGAAGGGCATCTTCTGGGACCCGACGGCCCGCAAGGGCCTGGGCGAGATCAGCATCCGCAGCGTGAACCTGCTGATGCTGTACTGGGAGCCGGGCGTGGAGGACATTCAGGACTCGCCGAACCTGTTCAGCCTGAGCCTGGCAAACTCGGAACAGCTGGAGGCGCAGTACCCGCAGCTGAAGGGCCACACCGGCCACAGCCTGGACGTGGCAAAGTACATCCACGATGACAGCATCGACACCGCCGACAAGAGCGTGGTGGTGGACTGGTACTACAAAAAGGCCCAGCCCGGCGGGCAGACGGTACTGCACTACTGCAAGTATTGCAACGGCATCGTGCTGTATGCCAGCGAGAACGACCCGCAGTACGCGGAGAGCGGCTTTTACGACCACGGAAAGTATCCCTTTGTGTTCGACCCGCTGTTCCGCGAGGAGGACAGCCCGGCGGGCTTCGGGTACATCGACGTGATGAAGGACACCCAGACCGCCATTGACGAGATGAACCACGCCATGGACGAGAATGTGAAGCTGAGCGCAAAGCAGCGGTACATCCTGAGCGACACGGCGGGGATCAACGAGGAAGAACTGGCCGACTTTGGCCGGGACATCGTGCATGCGGCGGGCCGGGTGACCGACGAGAGCATGCGGCCGCTGCAGACGGCGGGGCTTGCGGGCAACCTGATCACCTACCGGGACGACCGGGTGAACGAACTGAAGGAGATCAGCGGCAACCGCGATGTTTCCCAGGGCGGCACCACCAGCGGCCTGACGGCGGCCAGCGCCATTGCAGCGCTGCAGGAAGCGGGCTCGAAGCTGAGCCGCGATATGCTGAAAAGCGCCTACCGGGCTTTTGCGCAGGAGTGCTACTTCATCATCGAGCTGATGCGGCAGTTCTACGACGAGCAGCGGGTATACCGCATCACGGGCGAGAGCGGCGGCACGGAGTATGTGCCCTTCAGCAATGCGCAGTTACAGCCCCAGCCCGGCGGCATGGTGGGCGGTGTGCAGCTGGGCGACCGGGAACCGATCTTTGACATCACGGTGAGTACGGCGAAGAAAAGCACCTTCAGCCGCCTTTCCCAGAATGAGACGGCGAAGGAATGCTACCAGCTGGGATTCTTTGCACCAGCCAATGCTGACGCGGCGCTGGCTGCGCTGGACATGATGGACTTTGAGGGCATCGAGAAGGTGCGCCAGCGGGTGGGCCAGAACGGCACACTGTACCAGCAGCTGCAGCAGATGGCCCAGCAGATGCAGAAGATGGCAGCCATCATCGACCAGCAGAACGGCACCAACGTCTCGGCTGCGGCAGGTGCAGCGGCCCAGGCCGCGGGCAGCACCGGCGGTGGCGGCGGCGGGGGCACCAGTGTAAAGAGCACGACCAACAGCCTGGGCGACGTGGTGGGCCAGAGCGGCAGCAACAGCATGGCCACCCAGGCCGCCCAGCGGGCGATGGACGTGAACAACCCGAACAAAGAATGATGTGCTGCGCAATGAGGATGCCCGGATGGGCAAATGATGTCTGCCCGTGGGGCAGATGGTGTGCGCTGCGGCGCATGAAAGGAGAAACGGAAATGATCACGATCATCTACGATGAGAAAGAACACGACATGATCCTGCAGGCATCGGGGCACGCGGGCTTTGCACCGAAGGGGCAGGACATCGTGTGTGCAGCAGTGAGCTGCCTGATGCAGACGCTGGCATACAGCGTGGACGGCGGCACCGCGACCCGGGACCCGGACGGCGACAACGTCCTGCGTGTGCAGGCGGCACAGAGCTTTGACACACTGGCAAAGTTTGAGCTGGTGACGGATGGGCTGATGCTGCTGGCCCAGCAGTACCCGGAGAATGTGCGGGTTGTGAACCTGCACGCGAACGACACCGACAATGTGGACTTACAGTTGTTCGCTGCAACGGCGACGACCGCTGCCTGCGGCGGAAACAGGGAGGAGCTGTTGGGGCCGCGGCCAGCAGGATGCAAGGCCCGCGCAAGGGCCGAAGCAGACGCTGGGAGCCGCAACCCGTTCGGCAGTTTGGACTTACAGCGATTTGCAGAAGGAGCAGCTGCTTCGGGTGCAGGCGAGAGCGCGGGCGCTGCGGCGGGCATCCAGGCACCGGCGCTGCGGCCGGCACAGGAGCGCATGGCGAAGCGCAGCCACCCGGGCAGGGCGGCAAAGGCGGCGAACCCTCTCGGTTCGCAGTCCGGAGACGGGACCCTCTCACCGGCCCCGTCCGCCGATGGCGGCGCGGATGCCGGAGATTCCCCACTCCGGCGTGATACACGCCACCTCTCCCCGACCGGGGAGAGTCTTTCCTCGAAGGGGGAGCCGGGAATCAAGGAAGGCGAGACCGGCGAGGGGAAGCAGGCCGAGAAAAAGGCTGCAGACCCGGCGGAAAAGCGCCGGGCCTTTGGCCAGCTGATGCAGGGCGAGTATGCGGCGGAGTTTGAGGAAGCCATGCAGCGCGCGGCACAGGTGGCGGCGCAGAACATCCAGAACAACCCCCAGGTGAAGGCGCTGATGGACGCGCTGGGCGAGGCCTACGGTGTGGACACCAGCAGCCCGGACAGCCTGGCCGCGCTGACCGACGCGGTGAAGAACGGCAAGGTGAAGAACGACGCCTATTACGAGACCCTTGCCGCCGAAAAGGGCATCAGCGTGAAGACGGCCCGGGAGATGGACCGGATGGAAGGGGAGCTGCAGCGGGCCAACGCCGAGAAGCAGCGGGCCGAACAGATGCGCGCGGCCGCCGAGCACCAGCAGCGTGTGGCGGCGGTGCAGGCGCAGTGGCAGGCGGAAGCGGAAAGGCTGCAGCAGAAGTACCCGAGCTTTGCGCTGGACGAAGTGCTGAACAACCCGGCCGTGGCGGACATGATCCGGCGGGGCATCGGGTTGGAAGCGGCGTACCGCGCGGCCTACTTTGACCAGCTGATGGAGAACCAGACCGCCCAGACCGCAAAGCAGGTGGAACAGGGTGTGGCAGCCCGCATCCAGCAGCGCGGCCAGAGACCCACCGAGAACGGCGTGCGCCCCGGCGGCGCGGCAGAGACCAAGGTGGACGTGGAGCACATGACCCGCGCACAGCGGGCCGAGCTGGCACGCCGGGCACGGCGCGGGGAACGCATCGTGCTGTGAGAATGAATTTCCCGCGCGAAGGGTGCGAGAAAGATAAAAACCTTTTGAAGGAGGACGACAAGATGAACATCTACAAGAAGATGGACCTGCAGCTGTTTGCGGACGCAAGCGCACAGCTGCAGAACACCACCGCCACCAGCGGCATGTCCGCTGAAATGAAGACCTACTACGAGAAGACCCTGCTGGACCTGGCAGAGCCTGCACTGGTGCATGACCAGTTCGGCGACAGCTACCCCATCCCGGCCAACAACGGCAAGACCATCGAGTTCCGCAAGTACACGGCGCTGCCGAAGGCCACCGAGCCCCTGACCGAAGGCGTGACCCCGGCGGGCCAGACCCTGACCGTGACCACGGTGACCGCAGACGTGCACCAGTACGGCGGCTGGGTGTCCCTGACCGACATGCTGGACCTGGCCGCCATCGACAACAACGTGGTGCAGGCCACGAACCTGCTGGCAAGCCAGGGCGGCCGCACCATGGACACCATCGTGCGCGACATTCTGAACGGCGGCACCAACGTGATCTATGCGCCCAAGGTGGCCGACGGCGTGGAGACGGCCGTGAGCAGCCGCGCAGGCCTGGACAAGACCGCGCAGCTGACCGTGGACGTCATCAATCAGGCCGTGGCCCTGCTGCAGGCCCAGAACACGGACCCCATCGGCGACAGCTATGTGGCCATCGTGCACCCGTACACCAGCTACGACATCCGCAAGGACCCGGCATGGGTGGACGCCCACAAGTACGCGGCCCCGGAGGAAATTTTCAACGGCGAGATCGGCAAGATCAACAACGTGAGGTTCGTGGTGTCGAGCGAGGCGAAGATCTGGACCGGCACCGGCTGCCCGACGGGCCTGGCGGTTTTCAGCACCCTGGTGCTGGGTGCCCACGCCTATGCTACCACCGAACTGGAAGGCGGCGGCATGCAGCACATCGTGAAGCAGCTGGGCTACGGCGACGACCCGCTGAACCAGCGCGCTTCCGTGGGCTGGAAGGCCACCAAGACCGCCGAACGCCTGAGCGAGCCGTACATGGTACGCATTGAGAGCTGCAGCGAGAGATACAGCGCCAAGGCACTGGCGAATTGACACAAAGCCGCTGGCGCGGCATGATGTGCTGCGCAATGAGGATGCCCGGACGGGCAAATGATGTCTGCCCATGGGGCAGATGATGTGCGCTGCGGCGCATGAAAGGAGAAACTATGGCAGTAAAGAAGCAGGAAGCTGCGGTGCAGGACGCTGCAGCAATGACCGAAGCTGTGCAGGAGAACGCACAGGCAGAGAAGGACACCGAGATCGTGCATCTGTTCAAGGACGGGCACCGCTACAGCGAGCCCGTTTTCGTGGGCGTGAACGGCGAGACTTATCTGATCCAGCGCGGTGTGGACGTGGAGGTGCCGAAGGCCATTGCCGAGGTGCTGCGCCACAGTGAGGAGATGGACAACGCTGCAGCGGAGAAGATCGCGGCGGCAGAGGCGGCAGCGGTGCAGCAGGCACAGCGCGTGTAATCTGACAGAAACAACGGACACCCGGTACAGCGGCACTCTGGCTGTGCCGGGTGTTCTTGCATGAAGGAGTTGATGAGATGACGGCAGGACAGGCAATTGAACAGGCCGACGAGATGCGGCCGAACAACGAATTTTCGGACGGGCTGAAACAGAACTGGCTGCGGCAGTGCGACGCGCGGCTGCGCTCCAGCGTGGTGCAGCGCAGCGTGTGCAGCGACTTTGACGCGGTGGGCGCGGACAAGGCATGGGCAGACGGCCTTGCCTACGACACCGAACTGCTGGCACCGGAGGAGTTTGGCCCACTGTACACCCACTGGCTGTGCGCGCAGATGGACCTGGCGCTGGGCGAAACGGCCCGGGCCACGAACGCGCTGCAGATGTACAGCGACTATGTGCAGGAGTTTGCTGCGTGGATGCGGCGGAAGTATCCCCCGGCGGGCGGGGTGCAGTGGAGGTATTGACGCCCTCTCACCGCTTCCGTCCGCCTGACGGCGGCGCGTTGCGGAGCTCCCCCGATGGGGGAGCCTTGTTTAAAGGAAGGTGCAGCATGATAGATGGAACCAATTTGAACATTTTACAGGCCGGGCGGCAGCTGCTGCGGGCCTTTGGCGGCGTGAACGAGACCTATGGGTGCAGCGAGGCAGAGCTGAGCCGGGCGCTGAACTTTTCCAGCCGGGGATACCCGGCGCTGCAGACCCGGGCCCCGCGCAGGAAGACCCGGGAGGTGAAGGACGTGAACGGCATGTACCACCTGAACGGGCTTTTGCTCTGCCGGGGCACCACGCTGGAGTACACGCCGGACGCAGATGACGCCCGCAGCGGGGCTGTGGTGCTGGAAAATGCTCTGACCGACGAGCACAAGGCGCTGGCGGGCATGGGCACGAAGGTGCTGATCTGGCCGGACAAGAAGGCCTTTGACACCGAGACGGGCACCCTGACCGACCTTGCCGCGAAGTGGGAGCTGGGGGACGAAGCCATGACCGTGACGCCCTGCGACACGGAAGGCGTGCTCTACCACCCCACCGGCGTGGGAGACACCGAACCGGAAAAGCCGGAGGACGGGCAGCTGTTCTTGAAAAGCACCGACGACGCGCCCTACGGCACCGGCAGCGTGCTGCTGAAGTACAGCGCAAAAAACAAGAAGTGGCAGGAAGTGCTGCTGCAGACGGTGCGCATCCACTGCCCGGGCGTGGGCGGCGTGCTGAAGGAGGGCGACACTGTGACCCTGAGCGGGATGCCGCAGGCCGTGTGCGATGCCGTGGCGACGGGGCTGAACGGCGAGATCACGGTGGGGACGCTGGAAGAAGATGACATCATTGCGACGCTGGTGCCCACGGAGGACACGGACCGGTATTACGGCAGCTGGACCATCAGCCGCACCGGCACGACCTGGCAGAGCCTGGACGGCAAAGTGACCGAGAACGAAGCGGCGACCGCGCCGGTAGCCGTGGAACGGCGGGTGCCGGACTTCGATTTTGTGACCGAACAGGGCAACCGGGTGTGGGGCTGCAGCCGGAAGGAGAACACCATTTACGCCTGCGCCCTGGGCGACCCCACCAACTGGTACAGCTACCGGGGCATCGCTTCGGACAGCTACGCAGTGAGCGTGGGCAGCGACGGGGCGTTTACCGGCGCGGCCAGCTGCATGGGGTATGTGCTGTTCTTCAAGGAGAACTGCATCCACAAGCTGTACGGCTCGAAGCCCAGCGACTACCAGCTTTCCAGCGTGCGGTGCCGGGGCGTGGCGGCGAACGCAGCGGGCAGCCTGTGCGTGATCGCGGAGACACTTTATTACCTTTCGCCGGACGGGGTGATGGCCTGGGGCGGCAGCCTGCCCACAAAGGTGTCCGGGGCGCTGGCCACCGGCAGGCTGACGGCGGTGGAGTGGGCCATGGGCGGCAGCCTGGATGCGCGGTACTACCTTTACATGAAACGCAAAACGGAGACCGGCGGGCGGCTGCTGGTGTACGACACGGAAACCGGCCTGTGGCACGAAGAAAGCCCGGCGGGCACCGAAATGGTGGGCACCGGGCAGCAGCTGTATCTCTGGGACGGCAATGCCCTATGGGCGGCAGACCCGGACCGGGAGGAAGACGGCGAGACCGAGACGCGCCTGCAGTTTGAGGCGGTGACCGGCGACATTGGCATGAGCAGCCCGGACGACAAGTATGTGAGCCGGGTGACGCTGCGGCTGGATGCACTGGCCCACACGGTGGTGGACGTGGCCGTGAGCTACGACGGCGGGGACTGGGAGACGGTGGGCAGCTGCGCAGCGGTGCGGGCCGACGAGCGGATCAACCTGCCCTTTGTGCCGCGGCGGCACGACCTGATGCGGCTGAAGTTTTCCGGCAGCGGGCAGATGGTGCTGCGCAGCGTGGCCCTGACGCTGGCGGACGCAGCCGGAGGACGGGTGAGCGGCGCGGTGCCGAGACGGTAGAAAGGAGCGAAACAATGGCAAGTGTGGCGGGACTGGCGGGCATTGGCCTGCCGAAGTTCAGCGCGGACATGCCGGCCGAAGATGCCGAAGCGCTGACCAACTACCTGTACCAGCTGCAGGAACAGCTGGGGTATGTGCTGACCAATCTGGACAGCGAGAACATGAACGAGGACTTTTTGAAGAAGGTGAAAAACGCATGAGCAGATTGACGGACGCGAGAAGCGAGCTGGAACGCTACGAGCAGACGAAGCCCGCGGACTATCAGAGCAAGTACCAGGGGCAGATCAAGGACGTGATGGGCCAGATCGACGGCATGGGCGACTATGACTATGACCCGGCGGCGGACACGGCATACCAGCAGTACAAGAGCCAGTACACCCAGAAGGCGAAGCTGGCGAACCAGAACGCCCAGGCGGATGCCAGCGCACGGACCGGCGGCTACGGCTCCAGCTACGGCACCCAGGCGGGCCAGAAGGCCTATGCATCGACCATGAACGACCTGGACAACGTGCTGGACGGCCTGATGAGCCAGAGCCGCAGCGAGTACAACACGAAGAAGGCCGGGCTGCAGACAGAGCTGAGCGGGCTGCAGAGCGCCGAGGAAAACGACTACAACAAGTACCAGAAGGACCTGGCGAACTGGAAGGACGGGCTTTCTTACCGGCAGAACGAATACCAGAACGCCTACAACGAGCACCAGCAGAACACGCAGGACTTTTTGAACGGGCTGTTCCAGGTGATCGGGCTGGCGGCGCAGATTCTGCCGTTCTTTTTGTAAAGAAAGGAGAACACAATGGGCGTATTTTCGAGATTGAACAATGCACAGAAGAAGCTGACCGACGCGGAGAACGCGATGCCGGGAGCTTATGACAACAGCTATGACCAGGACATCCAGGACGCTTTGCAGAGCATGACCGGACAGAACCAGGCGGGCACGGGCTACGCTTCGACCGGCGACAGCTACCGGGGCGCGCTGAGCCGCCTGTTTAACAATGCAGGCGCAGGGGCCGACGCGGCCGCGCAGACGGCACAGGGGCTTTCCGGCGGGTACGGGGCGGACTGGGCCCAGAGCGCGGCGAACCAGGCGGCGGCCAGCCAGACCGGCAGCACGGCGGGCACGCTGGCGCAGGCCCGGGCGGACGCACTGACCCAGTGGCAGCAGCAGCTGAGCGGCACCAGCAGCCAGCTGAACGCGCTGCTGGGACAGGACCAGCTGGAGCGCAGCGAGTACGACGGCAGCGTGAGCAACGCGGCAGACTGGCGAAACTACCAGTACGACCAGACCCAGCAGGCGCGGCAGGAAAAGAGCGATTTCCTGAGCAACGCGTGGAATGTGCTGAAGAACGTGGGCGCAGCGGCGCTGGAAGGGTATGACGCTTACCGCGGATACCGGCAGCAGGACTGGGAGAACGCTTTCGCAGAGCGGCAGTACAATGACAGTCTGACCCGGAACGAGCTGAGCGACCAGATGGCGGCACTGCAGCAGGCGGCTGCCTACAAGCAGGCCGGTTTTGATGACGCAGCAACGCAGCTGCTGGCAAAATACGGGCTGGACAGCACGATGCTGGACACCTGGCAGGGGCTTTCGCAGGTGGACCAGGATAAGCTGACCTATCTGACCACGGCAGCGGGTCTGGCAGGCAGCGGCTACGACACGGCGGCCAAGAGCTATCTGACGGCGGTGGGGCTGGACCCGAACAGCATCGACTATTACAGCACCATTGCAAACCGGCAGAACCAGAGCAACCTGAACCTGCTGAGCGGTCAGCTGCAGCTGCAGCGGAAGTACGGCACGAAGACCGGCAGCAGTAGGAGCTCGGGCAGCAGGTCGAGCGGCAAGAGCGGGAGCACCGGCACGGGCAAAGCGGCCGGATACACGCAGCCGCAGCTGAACACGATGCTGACCAAGTACAACACGATGAAGCCGGCAGATGCGAGCTACGACTACTACACCGAAGTGTTGGCCAATGCAGGGCGCATCGACCGGCTGACCGGCACGGGCAACCCGGGCAAGGCGAACGGCACACCGTATGAACAGGGCATGTACAAGGCGCGGCAGCTGGCCAACAGCGGCTACAGCCAGAGCCAGATCGCCAGCGCGCTGGCAAATGACAGCGGCCTTTCCAGTGACCTGGTATCGAGCATCATGAACCAAATCGACTATGAGTGGCTCGGAACGAAATGATGAGGTGAGCATATGGGCTGGACAGCAAAAGAGATCGACGAACTGCGCAAGGGTAAGAACGGCACGGCGGGCAGTACGGCCGGAAGCAGCAGTGCACATAGCAGCACCGCTGCGGGGAGCCGGAGCACGGGCACCGGCAGCGGCTGGACACCGGAGAAAATCGACGCGCTGCGGGGCGGCAGCACCGGGAAACGGACCACCGAAGCATGGGAGAACCGCAGTGCGGGGACCAGCACCGAGACCCGCCGCGCCCGGACGAACACGGGCAGCAGCCAGAGCAGCACCGGGGGCAGCCTGGGCGGGCAGGTGCTGGCACAGATGATGGGCAGCACGAACCCGAAGCTGCAGCTGGAGGTGCCGGGCAGCGGGACCCAGAGCGAGAGAAACGGCACCCGGGGCGGCACGGAACAGCCGGAATGGCTGGGAAAGGCTGGCAGCAGCACCCCGGCGGCGCAGGTGCGCGGTACGGTGAAGCCGACCGAGAAAAAGCGGCAGCCGTATGCAGCAACCGGCGGCACGATGCAGCTGCAGAGCGGATACGGCGCAGTGAACAGCGCACCGAATGCAGATGCGCTGAAACAGACCATTGCGGCGGGCGACGGAAAACGGGTGGACTGGTATGCACGCACGGCACAAGAAGCAAAAGAGGATTTTGCCAAAAACAGCGAGCCCGACCGCTTTGATGAACTGAACCAGTGGATGGATGCGGACCCGAAACACCGGGAGCTGGTAAACCTGATCCGGGGCGGCACCGGAGAACAGCAGCCTTATGTCCAGCGCGGCAACGCGATGCAGGCACAGGACGGAACCGGCGCTATGGCCAGTGCACCCACGGCACAGAGCACCGGGAGGCGGGACTACACCGACGCGGAACTGCAGGCAAAGGGATACACGCAGACCGAGATCAACGAGGCAAAGGCATACATCCGGGATTTCGATGCCTTGCCCGCGTGGCAGCGTGCGGTACGGCGCACGTCGAACACCATCGGCGGCATTGCGGAAGAAATTGCCGCAGGCGGCCTGCAGATGGGCGAAAATGCGGTGCAGGCCGTGAAGAACAGCAGCGTGACAAAGAAGAACCGGGATGCCCTGAAAGAAAGCCTGGCAGGAGACGCTCGGCAGGAAAAGCTGTTCAAGCTGGTGGACACGGTGGACTCCAACGGAAGCCCGAAGTACAGCGACGCTGAGCTGATCGCAAAGGGATACACGCAGGGCGAGATCGACGACATGCGCAGCCGGTATGCGGCCACCGAGGTGAAGGATGCCGTTGACCCGGAAAAGAGTGTGGGCTACCAGCTGCACAAGCGCAGCCAGGACCTGACCGGCGCAGCGCTGAGCGGCCTTTCACCGCTGGCGCAGAAGGCACTGGGCATTGTTTCCAGCGCAGGCGAGAACCTTGTGGTCGCAAGCATCGACCCGGCGATGGTACTGCCGGTGCTGAGCTTGCAGGGAGCCGGAGAAAGCATGGGCCAGAGCGTGGAAAAGGGCGACAGCGCGGGCAAGACGCTGGCAGGCGGTGCGCTGAAGTTCGGCGCGGGATGGGCCATCAACAGTGTGGGCGCGGCAGACCTGGCCAAGACCATGGGTACGGACTACGCAAAGGACACGCTGGCGGGGAAGCTGGCAGACCTGGTGCGCAGTGTGGCAGATAACGGTCCGATGGCACAGCAGTACCCGGTGATCGCAAACGCCGTCTCGGGCGGTGTGGACAACGCCATGCAGGCTTTTGTGGAGACCTATGCGGACATGGCCATTGACGCGGCGCTGGGCGACAGTGACGCGGCGCAGAACCTGTTCAAGAAAGACACCTTCCTGAACGCGGTGGAAAGCGGCCTGACCGGCGGCGCTTCCGGTGCGCTGGGCGGCGCTGTGGGCACCGGGCTGGGCAAGATGAACGCCCGGTTTGATGCGGCAGCGGGCGGACCCCTCTCACCGCTGCAGTCCGGCGATGCCGGAGCTGCAGCGGAACTCTCCCGAGGGGAGAGCCTTCCTCAAAGGAATGCAGAGCAGGAAGAAAGCGCGCACGCGGCTTCCCCTCAGCAGTCGCCTTCGGCGACAGCTTCCCCCGAGGGGGAAGCCTTGAGCCCGGCGGATATGCAGGCGCAGCAGGCGGAAAGCGGGCAGGGCTACAGCGTGAGCCTGAGCAACGACACCATGACAGTGCGCTTTGCAGACGGGACCGAAACGGTGCAGAAAGTAGACCTGGAAGACCCGAAGACACTGCTGTTTGACCCGGAACAGCTGCACCGGCAGGCGCAGGCAGAAAGCCAGGCTGCGCAGCAGAACGCTGTGGAGAACACCGGGGAAACGGTGGAAAGCAGCCCGGCAGAACAGCACAGCGGGCTGCGGGAGACCTACGGTCTGACGCAGCAGAGCCGGAGCGTGCAGCAGCGGCAGGTGCAGCAGGAGCTGACCCGCTGGAAGGTGTCGGATGCGGCGAGCGAGACCATCAGCAAAAACATGCCGGTGGGCATTGGAGATGCCGAGCGGTATGCGGCCGCAGCCAGCAGTCTGTACCGTCTGGGCCAGATGGAAGATGTGACCACCTTTGACAAGGCGATGGAGCTGGCGCAGGGCATGAACGGGCTTGCGGTGAACACCGAGTATGTGCTGGCACAGGACGGCGGCAGGCAGGCTTTACAGCTGGCGTGGCTGCAGGGGCACGGCGAGATGGAAGCCGGGAGCATGCAGCGGGGGACCCTGGGCGGAGAACTGACCGAAAAGAGCACCAGCGGCAGCGGACGGGTGCTTTATAAGGGGACCATGCGCACGGCAAACGATGTGGGCACCCAGTTGATCGAGCTGAACGCCCGGGCTACGGACACCGACGCAGTGCTGAAGACGGTGCTGCAGGGCAATGACCGGGTGAAAGCCTATGTAGACACCGAGGTGGCACAAATCTATTTTGCGGACAGCGCCGAGGACGTGTTCGGCACCATCCTGCACGAGGACTACCACTGGTACAACTCGCTGGACGCCGAAGGCGCACAGGCACTGCAGCAGCACGCGCTGGAATTTCTGGCCAAGAGCGAGGGCTATGAGGACATCGACGCGATGATCCGGGAGAAAGCTGCGGACTATGCACAGCAGGGCCTGACCTATGAACAGGCGGCGGAAGAACTGGTGGCGGACGCCTGGCGCGGCATCTTCAGCGATGAAGCAAGCTTCAAGCGCTGGGTGGAGTTCCAGCGGCAGCAGGCTGAGAAGAATGCGGGCCGGGCAGGCACCATCCGCAAAGTGATGAACAAGGTGAAGGAACTGCTGAGCGACATCGTGAGCCGCGCAAAGGAAGTGCTGGCCAAGGACCCGGAGAACAAAGCGGCCCTGCGGGCACAGCGCCTGGCCGAAGCGGAAAAGCGGGTGCTGCAGGACGAATACTTTGCCCACGCGGAAAAGGCTATGGACAGCCTGCGGAGTGCAAAAGAAAACGCCGCAGCCCTTGAGAACAAGGGTACGGCGGAAGGAACACGATTCAAGCTGCATGAGGACAGCGAGTCTCTGACAGAACAGATGAACGATCATCTGGGTGAACTGGAAGAAATGGAGCCGGTAGCGGAAATCCGTGGAAATGAGGTGAATTTCGGGAAAAACGCGAGGGAGAATGTTGAGAACATTGATGCTTTTTTCGATTCGATCGGAAATAAAGTGGAAAGAGAAAACTTTGGAATCGTTGAATTAAAGCATTATGGCGCGAATAAAACAGTGCGTCATGGAAATAGTGCAGCAAAGCAGGCTGCGGTTGCAGCTATTCCGGGAGTGATTCGTAACGGCAATCAGATTGGATATGAAAAAAACTGGCAAGGCAAGGGCTATGACACATATGTTTTTGCTGGGCCGGTAATTATGGATGAAACCAGAATCAACGAAGCGGTAATTGTGAACTCTTACACAAGAGAAGACGGCAGAAAAGCTTTTTATACACACGAAGTGTGTTGGTCGGATGGTAGTTATGTGACATTTGACGATGCCGGAAAACCGACAAAAAAAGAAGATACTCCCACACATCTCCCGATGGATGTGCGGAGCAGCGCTATGGCTGCTCAGGAAGTATCTTCTGACACAAGTATAGCACAGGAAACCGCCGAAAACAAGGGAAATAACGGGACGCTGAAGAAAAATATCCGCCTGCAGCTGGCAGCACCGGTGGAGGTGGACACCCAGAAAGACCTTGTAGCTGTGCACAACCTGACCGAACAGAACTTGCAGGAAGCACTGGAACTGGGCGGTATGCCGTCGCCGTCCATTGCGGTGGTGAAAGCGCAGGAAGGCCACACAAAGAACGGCCCGATCTCGCTGGTGTTCGGAAGCGACACCATTGACCCTATGGCCAACAGCGCAAACCGTATTTACGGCTCGGACGCATGGACACCGACAAGGCCGAACGTGGAATATGAGGTGAAAGCGGATAAGGCAAGAGAGCTGAACACCTATCTTGCGCAGCTGAGCCGACAGACCGCAGAGGGGGAATTTGCCCGGGGAAACGTGCTGAGCGGAACACTGGACATGGAAGCCTCTGACAAAAGCCCGCAACAGCTGGCTGAACAGCTTGCCCATAACGATGCTGCAAAGGCGGCGTATCTGGCGGACCGGGGCGAAAACGTGGATGTTGTGATGAAACAGGAGCAGAGGTTCACGGAATCGCAGATCAGCCGATACGAGAAGGTGACGGAAGCTGTTGGCGGTAAGGAGAACCTGCGGGAGATCATCGAGACGGACAGGGCGAATGGAAACCATGACATGGCCAATGCGGTGCTGGAAGAAGTGCGGAGCGCAGAAAAAAACTGGGCCATGCAGGAACTGGGCTGGGATGCGGAAAAGGCCGAAAAGAAGGCAGCAAAGCTGATAGCACCAATGTTGCGTGTCCGGCTGGAAAATGCCTATGAGTATGCAACGACGGAAGATACGGGCGGAAAAATGGTGCAGGACACGGATGCCATGCGGCAGACCCTGCAGGAAAAAGCACCAGATGCAGACGTGGAAAAATGGCTGCTGCCCAAGATAGAAAAAATTCTGGGAAAGAAAGGCATTTACAATGGTAAGGAACTTTTTACCCGTAACGGAAACCGGCGCAGTTTCGCTCAACTGCACAACCCCTACACACTGGAAAATCTTGTGAACGCCATGAATCAGGAGGATGCACGCGGAAAAGGCGCGTGGGGGCTTTCGGCCAACACCCTGATGAGCACAGCAACGGCAGAATATGAAACACTGGAAGATGTGCGGGCGGACAAAGACCGGCTGCAGCAGATACCGAAGGAGGAATACAAAACGCTGCTGGAAAAAGCGGACAGCCAAATTGAAGACGTTGTGGCCCGGCTGCGGCGGGAGACTACACCACATACAAGCAGCAGCTACGAGGAACGGGAGATCATTGGCGATGTTCTTTTGCGGGCGGCGCAGGGCAAGCGAACCAGTACGACCATTGCAAAAGCCTTTGCAAAAGAGGGTTACAGCATTAGCAAGGATACGGCGCAGGTGATCCTGAACCTGTACAACGACGTGGCACAAATCCCGACAGGGTACTTTGAAGCAAAGCCACAGCGGGCGGTTCGCTTTGACGAGGTGCGGGCGGCAATTTTGCCGGACAATGCGAGCAAAAGCCTGATCGCGCAGCTGAAGGACACGGGCGTGCCGGTGGAGCTGTACAAAGCCGGAGACGACGCAGAGCGTACGAAATTGCTGAATGAGGTGCCGAATGTGCGCTTCCAGCTGGCAGAGCAGGCCGACCGGGATGCAAAACGGAATGACCAGCAGACGGCGAGCCGGGCCATTGCGGACAAGGCGGCAGCGCTGGACACGCTGAGCCAGTTCTTTGGGCTGACACGGGGCGTGAAGGTGAGCCAGAGCGCCATTGAAGGGCTGGCCAGCCGCTGGGCAAAGGCCAACGGCAGCAGGGTGGACCGGGCAAAGCTTGCCCGAGAGACCGAAGTGCTGGTGGAGTACCTGAAGGCCGATGGCGCGGACATGGAAAAGGGCCAGGCGCTGAGCGAAACGCTGGCGGGCGAAATTCTGGACGGGGCGACCTACCGCAACAGCGAACTGTGGGACGAGTACCCGGAGCTGCACAAGCTGGAATACACAGTGAACAAGACGGGACAGGCAAAGGCAGAGCTGGTGAAGGCCTACGGCAGCTGGAGCGCAGCGGTGGCCGAAGCCCGGAAGCACGGCGTGAGCCTGCGGCAGGCCGAAGGCGTGCGGGACGGCAACCCCGTGGAGCAGTATGACAGCGTGATCAACGACAACCGGGCCGTGGGCGGCACCAGCGACGGCGCGAAAGCGCTATGGAAGGCAGCGGCGCAGCAGGCCGGTGTGGACGGTGCAATGAGCATGGAAAGCACCGAATGGCTGAGCGTGCTAATGAACCTGCACGACGCCATCAAGCCGACGACGCAGAGCAGGTTTGCAGACGACGCCGAGTATGAGGACGCCAAGGTGGAGTTGGCGGGCCGGATCATCGGGGACATCCTGAACACACCGGAGATGACCGACGCCCAGGCCATCTTTGAGGGCATCCAGCAGCACAACCTGCAGGTGGCGAAAGCGGCCGCGGGCAGTGAGGAGCGGGCCGCCGAGGTGGAAAAGGGCCTGAAGGGTGTGCAGAAGGCGCAGCAGCGGGAGTTCAACCGCCGGATGTACGAGAACCGGCGTGCGGCAAACCAGAGCGCCGAGGTGCAGCAGATGACCGAACTGCAGCGGCAGAACGCACAGGCTGAAAAGCTGCTGGACGAGAATCTGGAGACCTTGGGCGTGGATACTTCCAACGTGGGCAACCTGAACGAAAAGCTGACCTTCCTGCGGGAAAGCTACGAGCGGGAGATGAAGCAGGAAGTGAAGCGCATGAAGGCCGAACGGCAGGAGATGCTGGACGAAGCAAAGCTGGAAATGCAGAAGCTGCGCAGCGAGAAAAACGAACTGGCGTGGCAGCTGCGGCAGGAAAAGCAGCGCGCGGACAAGGCGGAATACTCGCTGCTGGTACAGGAAAATGAGATCATGGAATGGGAGGCGGACAACGAGCGCAAGCGGGCAGCCTTTGAACAGAAACAGGCGCAGCGAAATGCCGTTGCCATTGAGACAGCACGCCAGCAGCGGGACGAGGACATTGCCATTGCAAAAGCGGTGGCCGAAAAGCGGGTGCAGCGGGCACGGGACGCACGGAAGATGGACGAGCTGAAGCGCAGCATCCGGCAGAACGCGGCACAGCTGAACCAGATGCTGCTGCGGCCGTCGAAGGACAAGTATGTGCAGAAAAACCTTGTGGATGCGGCGGCACAGGTGGCAAAGCTGGCGGACATGACCATTCTGAACGAACGGGCCGTGAACCAGCTGACGAGGCTGCAGGACCGGATCCGGCAGAGCGCGGGCAGCGAGAACAGCCCCAATGCCATGACCGAAGAATGGAAGCAGACCGGCGTGGATACCCTGATCCAGACGCTGTGGGACGACCTGCAGACGACAAAGGACGCAAAGCTGACCAAACTGCACGAGCAGCTGGCCGAGGCAGAAGTTTTACCGGACAGCGAGAAAGCATGGGCACTGCAGGAACGGCTGCGCAAACGCATCAAGGAGACGGAGAACCGCACCTATCTGCCCATGACGGTGGATCAGATGCGGATGCTGAAAGCCATCACGAGCAGCACGCTGCATGTGATCAAGAACGCAAACAAGACGGTGAGCCTGGCAAAGGCCGAGGAAGTGAGCAAGATCGCGGAAGGCGCAGCCAGCGAGGTGAATGCCAGCAAGGGCAACCACCCCGGCGGAAAGCTGGACGGCGTGCACAATCTGCTGACAAAGTATCAGTTGGATATGCTGGGCGCGGAGCGGGTGTTCCGTATGCTGGGCGGCTATGCGAAGAACGGCCAGATGGAAAAGATGGCCCAAATGCTGAACGACGGCCAGTACCGGCAGACGAAGATCACCGTGGAAGGCGAAAAGCTGTTTGCCAACGTGACCGGAAAAGAACACGTGAAGGAAATGCAGAACTTTGCAGGCCCGGGCGCAGACCTTGTGGACGTGGGCCTGACCGATGTGAAGGGAAAGAAAGCCAAACTGACCCATGCACAGCTGTGCAGTTTGTACATGCACCTGCACAACACTGACAGCCTGAACCACCTGATGAACGGCGGACTTGTGATTCCGGATGCAAAGCTGTACAACAAGGGTGACATTGAGCAGGCTTACCAGAAGGGACAGACCGTACATCTGGGAATGCTGACGGATGCGGACGGGACCCCGACAGCGGATAGCATCCTACAGACGGTGGAAGCGGCCATGACTGACTATGACCGGGCATGGTGCGCGGACATGAAGGAGTTTTTTGACCACTACACCACGAACCTCATCAACGAGACCAGCCTGCAGCTGGTGGGCTACCAGCGGGCCACCGTGAAAAACTATTACCCCATCGCGGTGGACCGGTCGGTGCTGGCGACCCAGATCGAGGGCCTGAACCTGGACGCGACCATTGAGGGCCGGGGCTTTCTGAAGAACCGCGTCAAGAGCAGCCAGCCCATTTTGCTGGAAGAATGCGCGAACGTAGTGCAGCACAGCCTGCGGGATACGGCAGACTATGCGGGGCTTGCGGCACCTATCCGGGACGTGCAGAAGATCCTGAACAGCGGCGTGGAGACGCGGGAAGGCCTGAAAAACCTCAAGAACGGTATTATCAAAGAACAGTGGGGCGGGGACGCGGTGAACTACATTGACAATCTGCTGAAGGACTTGCAGAAGAAATCGCGACAGAGAAAGAGCACCCTGCAGTGGCTGGGAAACCTGAGCAGCAAATACGCAGGCGCAGTGCTGACGCTGAACCCGGGCGTTGCGCTGGCGCAGGCAGCATCTTTGCCCACGGCAGCTGCGGTGCTGGGCGGCGACACCGTGGCGGCAGTGGTACCCTTTGTGAAGAATGCCTCGCCGAAACAGCGGGCGGCGCTGGAAGCGGAGATCAAAGCGCACGGAGACGTGCTGCTGGACTGGCGCAAGCGCGGCAGCCAGAACGGAGAACTCGCCAGCATCGGCAAGCAGAAAACGCTTGCCGAAAAGGGCATGGACAAGCTGCCGAACTGGCTGACCGGCTGGATCAACGGCATGGACGAAGTGACCGTGGCGGCACTGTGGGAAGGCAGCAAGCGGTATGTGCAGAACCACACGGCGGAATTTGAGGGCGCAGAGGTGACCGGAAGCCCGGCCTACTGGGAAGCGGTGAACCGCACCTATCAGAAGGTGATCGAGCAGACCCAACCCAACTACACTGTGATGCAGCGGGCTGGAATCCAGCGCAACCCGGACGGCATGGCAAAGGCACTGACCATGTTTACCACCCAGCGCTTCCAGAATTACGGCATTCTGGCGGACGCAGTGGGCGACTACAAGGCACAGGCGGAGCGGTACAGGGCTGAAAGCAGCGCGGAGAATAAAGCGGAAGTACAGCGGGCAGGGCAGCAGCTGCGCCGGGCAGTGGCAAGCCAGACCGTGCAGACCGTGACTTTTGCGCTGATGAAGATGAGCGTGGGATTTGTGCTGCACCGGTGGAAGGACCTGCAGGACGAAAACGGCGACATGACCCTGAAAAGTCTTTTGAAACGGCTCGGAGAACTGTGCATGGAAAGCTTTGCAGGCACGGGGCTGTACGGAAGTGAAATTTACGGCTTTGCCAGCAACGCGGTGACCGGAAACGACTACGATGTGGTGAGCGCGGCAAACCTGGGACTTGTGAACGAATTTGCGGCTGCGGCCGGAAAGTTTGCCTATGAGCTGCGGAAGGACATCGGCGGCATGGACGAGGACGAAGCGGAAAAGCATGACCGGAAGCTGTGGACGCTGGCCGGAAACGTGGTGGAAGCGGGATTGCAGGCGCTGGGCGTGCCCTACGCGAACGGAAAGAAGTTTGTGGAAGCGGCAGTAGGCTGGTACGGAACCCTGCAGGACTGGAAGAAGAACGGTAAATACGGCAACTTTGACAGCCTGCCCCAAAGCGCCACCGGCCAGTACGACCGGCTGTACAATGCCTATGCCAGCGGCGACAGCGACGAGGCAAAGGCAGCGGTGGAAAAGCTGAACGAGATGGGGAAAGGAGAAGACGTTTACAAGCAGCTGAAGACCCGGCTGGTGAAGTACGACGCGAATGTGAAGGCAGCGGCCGAGGCGCAGAATGCGGGAGATGACCAGAAACGGTATGAGCTGGAAATGCAGATGATCGAGCAGCTGAGCGATGCGCTGAGACTGCCGAAGGGAAAGCGTGGGGACGTGGTGGACTGCGTGACCGGCGCGGTGAACCAGCTGGCGGACAAGCTGCTGAAGGGCGACAACTCCAGCGCGACGGACGACCTTGTGGAAGCCGTGGACAGCTGGGACGCCAGTGCCGTACAGGAGGAGTACGACCGGCTGGCGAAGGCAGGCAAGAGCGCTTCGACGCTGAAGGGGAAGATCACCGAGACGGCAAAGCCAGAGTACCTTGCGGGCAGCGACGCCGACCGGCAGCAGATGGAGACCATGCTGCTGGCACTGGTGGACGCGGACGGCAAGGCACTGTACACGGAGAAGACCTTTGCCCAGTGGGTGAAGGCGGCGGACAAGGCGGAAAGCGAGGAGAAAAAAGACCCGTATGCAGCGGTGAGATAAGGAGAGGAAAGGCCCCCGGCGGTTCAGATGAACGGCCGGGGCCTTGTGCGTGATAGAAAAAGTCTGCAACAACGACGACCGCGGCCTGCGGCGGAAACACAAAAAGTCCGCAGTGTTGCGCCGGCATGATTTGTGATACGCTGGACACAAGACGGAAGGAGGGAAAAACCATGCGGGTGAAGATCATCCGAAAGGAATTCAGCGGGGTGGAGTTTTGCCCGGAGATGCGGGTGCTGCACCTGGGCGGGCAGTCCAGCGCCAACGTGGAGCGGCTTTATTTTGAGCTGCCGGAGGAGTGGCAGGGCAAGAGCGTGACGCTGCACATCCAGCAGCAGGACGGCACGCTGCCTGCGCCCATTTTGCTGGACGAAGAACACAGTGCAGCGGTGGGCAAGGCGTTCACGGCCGCGAAGTGCGGCAGCTGGATGCTGCTGGCGCTGGGCGAGGACGGCTACCGGGCACTGACCCGGCCGACGAAATACGACTGTTACGAGACGCTTGCCACCGACGGCGACGCCGAGATCAGCCCGACGCAGTATGAGACCTTTGTGGCGCAGGTGCTGGTCTATGCCAACAGTGCGCAGAACAGTGCGAAAGAGGCGCGGAACAGTGCGGCCAGTGCGAAAAAAGACGCGGCCATTGCGCAGATGGCGCAGAACACGGCCCAGACGGCGGCCGCGCAGGCAGTGGTGGCGCAGCAGAGCACGGAAAGCGATGCAGACCGCGCCGAAGCGGCGGCGGAGCGGGCGGAACTGACGGCGCCTTCGGACGGGGCGGTGCGCAGCGTGAACGGCAAGGGCGGCGTGGTGACACTGACCGCCGACGACCTGGGCGCGGTGCCGGAAGGCAGCGCCGGGTATGTGAAGGCCGTGCGCCTTGTGGGGCAGACGCTGACGCTGACCTTCGGCGACGGCAGCACCCAGACCCTGCAGACGAAGGACACGACCGCGCTGGGGAACATGACCGGCATTCTGGCCGTGGAGCACGGCGGCACCGGAAAGGACACGCCGATGACGGCGGCCGACGTGGGGGCTGTGGAGGAGGGCAGCACAGCGTATGTGAAGAACGTTGCCCTGAACGGCCGGACGCTGACCCTGACCCTTGGCAGCGGGGAGCAGACAAGCTACACCATCCCGACCGCGACGGCGGACACGCTGGGTCTGGTGAAGGTGGGGGAGAACCTCAGTGTTGAGGAGGACGGAACGCTGAACGGTGTGGAAGGCGGTTACAGTAAGGATGAGATCGACAGCAAACTTCAAAGGCTGGAAAGGATGATGAATATGGACGGTAAACTGGTTTTCTCGGGTGCAGGCGTCTGCACCGGCGGCACCACCACGATGGCAATCCCTAGCACGGTGGATTACGCGGAGATCGTCTCGGCGATTCCGGCGATAGGACGCAGCGGTGCCGGATGGGCAACCACATCTGGTTACAAAGCCACGACGAGCAATGCCATCGGCACAGCTTCCGACTTCGGTCATGCAAAGGTGGTGCGTGGATGTTCCGCCGCTGTACC